>Ga0157364_1006070_pt1 | contig 12369 bp, 4 predicted proteins | sample AttsexASBM2_FD_111476 | JGI IMG/M metagenome (GOLD analysis project Ga0157364, IMG submission 111476) | Fungus gardens microbial communities from leaf cutter ant in Ribeirão Preto, State of São Paulo, Brazil - Atta sexdens ASBM2 | ecosystem: Host-associated > Fungi > Mycelium > Unclassified ...
TGTGTGTGTGTGTGTGTGTGTTTGTGTGTGTGTGTGTGTGTGTGTGTGTGTGTGTGTGTGTGTGTGTGTGTGTGTGTGTAAAATAAGTTAAAATATATTCTATTTCTTATAACTATTTATATATTAATATGTATTTATTAAATTGATATTATACTTTACGAACTGTTTAACTTTTTCAATCTTACGATTAAATGATTGTTTAAAATGATTTTCAATGCTTGCAACTTACGTTCTTAGATATTCCGTTCATAGAATATCCGCATGGCTCGAACAGGAAATCATCTATGATCATAGTGGGAATGAGCTTATCAATTCCCGACTTGACTGTCGCCTCATCGGCGGATGAGCAGACGTCTCTAGTGAAGATCGACATCACGTCCGGATCTAGATGCGTCATGAGTATTTCCAGAGTTTGATCCGGTTCCGGTGGGTCCTGCAGTGACTTATCGCGAATCAGGGTGTAGAGATACCAGCAGTCCGTCTCGGGCGAGCCCATGCAATAAGCTTCGCCATCTAAAATAAGAAATAGAGCTATAATAATGGGGCCAATGGAATTTCCGAATCACACAATGTAAAGAACAATTGACTTAAAGGTCTAATCATTCTAACCGCCTGTTCCCAGCATACTTTCCTTCTGTAATAGAATGAAAATTAATTTGAGAAGCTAATAATTACCAGAGAAGAGGGAATCTAGCAGAGCGACTTCTTCCTCGAACGTCTGATGCGGTGATATCTGGATCTCCGGTTTCTTGTAATTTTTTCGGGAGTAAAAGACATTCTGAAAGTGCAACATAAATTAATGTAAGAATCATACATATTATATTTACTCATACATATTATATTTACCCATTCTATTTTATATGTTTCATCGATGATAATAAAATGGAAATAACGATAATTAGTGAAAAATGATATAAGAATAATGAATAATAAGAAGATAATAATGGATAGAAAATAATAATGAGAAATAATTGAAAAATAACACTTTTAGCAACAATGAATAAATATTAATACGCAAATTCGAAGATAGATTCTAAACTGCTTATTTGCAACTTTTTTATCATTATCGCTAGCATTATTATGATTATAATTATTGGTACTATTATCGATATCATCATCTAAATAAATAATATCAATTATTTTCGAGAAATAAGACTTCTTCAATTATCGTAGTTTATCTCTCTTTCGACGATAACTAAGCAATCAACATCTAGAACACGTGATAATCTTCGATATCTTCGAGACAAGCAGGAAAAAATTATAGTGGGGAAATACATTTAAACCGAAGATGGGCCGATATAAGGCTCATCTCACTCTAAAAAGTAATCATGTCAATCTTGAAAAAGTAACTAGATTTTCAATCTTTAACAGTGAGATTTCAGAATGATAATACTCTAAAAGTTTTAGAAACTGTATGGTCAAAACATTCTTAAATCCGCAGTTCAAATCTCGCGCGTTCGAATTTCAACTCCGACATTTACACGATATTTCGGGCGATAGATAAAACCGACCTGATTGTAAAGCAACGAAGGGTTGGGTTAAAGAAAGGAAGTTGCGACTGGATCTGACACCGCCCGGTCGGAAAGATTCGCGAAGCGCGAAACATGTTTCGGGCAGCGAGGGAGAGGTGTGCAGGTATGTCGCGGCGAGATAGGTGAGATCAATAAACCAGGAGGTGGCAACGAAACGCGTTTCGCGCGTGGCGGAGGGACATATATAGAGCCGCGTTTCTTATCCGCGCGCACTAGGTCAAGTTATATAGCTAAGCACTCCTGAGACCGAAGAATGTAGTGTCGAAGAAAAGGATCCCTTACCGCGCGGTCGTCCGCGTCAAACCTGCTAATAAGCATGTACCCGATATAAGATAGACTTGCGAGGTTTTTTTATATTAGAGAAAACTTTAATTAACGAAAATTAATCCTTCACGTGCGAAATCGTGCGTGACTCAAAATAATATATATAATTTATGTAATTTTTAATAATTTTTGATAATATATACAATTTTTCATGCATAAAATATATATGTATTATATATTTATTTATTTTTTATATAAATATATACATATCATTATGTGATAATAAATATATTATATAAATATATTTATTTATTTATATTACAAATAAATACATATTATCTATTATCTATTTTTATTAATGTATTTCAGGTAACAAATTTATAAGATCTTTTTATAAGATCTTCTAAAATTTTGCTAAAAATATATTGTGTTCATTTTAATTAATATATTTCTTCTATTATAAAGAAGAACTTTACAAATCTGCTTTTAAAAATCCTGCTTAAGCACGATACAATTATTTTATGCCAACAATAATACAGTGCCTTAGCTTACGTAACTACGCGTCTCTATTCTTTTGAAATATTTAGATTTGATATTTTCGAGAAAAAAAAATCTAATTAATTATTATAGAAGAAGAGAAATAAAATCTGTTTTCGCAATTATTTAATAATTTTTACTCCTGTTGTTCAAATTCTCCTTAGAATATCGTGACGTTAAATTGTGTCATAAATCTTTTATCTGCCCATGTTATCGTAATATTCTTGTGATAATCTACCTCGACATCGTCGAAACCAGTGTATTCCTCAACCAGCTCCAGAAGTGGCTCCAAACACTGTAGAGGTGTAGTGGTACCGCAGGTCTTCAGTATAAGTCTGCGTTTGGATACAAACATGCTGCTTTCGCTGCAGAAATGATAAACAATCAATTGGTTAGCTGTTTTGCTAACGGCGAAATATTTTTATTAATCTTCAGCACATTCCAGACGATTCGTATAATCAACTTATATAATAATGATATTTTGTAATATTTAATAGCACATTTATCCGAGACGTTAATTCATAAAAAAATCGTTAAGCAATTCTAAAAAATCTTCTTTGCGAAGAAAAAAAGGACTAGCAGATAAAGAGAAATAGAAATTAAAAAGATTAAAAAGATTAATCAATAATTCTACTCAACTTAATAGAAAGGTGAGAAATTTTTTATTTAAATTAAATTAAATTTAGAAAATTATTTATTTTTTTATATTAAAAGCAATTTAAAAATAAATAGCAGTCAAGGAAGGAAGAAGCTCAATCAATAATTTTATGTAATTTAATAAAAATGCAAGAAACTTCTTATTTAAATTAAATTATAATTAAATAAATAACGTGACTATTTAATTCTTTATAAAAACAATTTGTTTCAATCCGACAAAAGTAAAGATTATTATTACGATTATTTAAGGACTCGCAAGTCAATATTCATGAGTGGCTCGCAACATCAAAGATTTTAGTTATTTAAACGTAAATAAAAAGCGTGCATTTAAGATTACAAACGAGTGACGCATATTTATCTCACTTTTTGTTTTCGTTCTGCTTTAATTGCATCGCTCGTCTGCTAATTATGACGATATGGATAATTATGACGGTATATAATGTTCGCACTATAGCGAAGGTCAGCAAAGAATGATAGTTATTAAAAGATATTTGCTTGGCTTCTACTGATGTTGCTATTTTTGAACTGTGTTTCACTATTAGGCAGAAAGCGAACACTCGTAGACAATTTGCGCCAATCTACAAATATCCGCCAATATACCCGAGAATGCACGTGGATGTCCGCCGACATCGACATTTATCATGTCGACATATCACCCGATTATTCATTCATTAAAGATAAATATATTTTTTTTAATTACACTAACAATTTGATAAAAGCGGAAACAAGATTTTATATTTATCGAGATAACGTTCAGTATTGACCATTGACCACAATTTCTCGTTCATGTTCAGTAAGAAAATTCAGTAAGAAAAATGGTAAAATATGCAATTTATTCTCATTCATTAATGATTAACGTATATTAGCGTGAAAAGTTGAAATTATCATTTTTTTATATCTTTCATTATAAAAATTATATTGTATAATATACATATCATTTATATAAATAATAATTATAACTAATACATTAATAATTTTATTAATAAAATCAATTTTATTTATTAGATTAAATTCCCTTCTCTCGAAGTTCTATATACATATTTTCTTTTTTTAATTTAAAAAATTGTCGATTATTTCAGATTAAAAATATATATGTATATAAAATCTAAATCTAAATGTATATTTATTAGCAACATTTACATTTTTGTTTTTTTCACATCTGCAATAAACGATCGAGAGAAAGCCGGAAAACTTTCTATAAAAATTAATTTAAATATAAATCGCCAAAGGTTATCAGCGATAGACATTGACCCTAAGATTCTTCACCAAGACAACAAGAGTGATAATGGAGTCACACTTCTTACGAATGTCTAAATAAAAAACGCGATAAACGTGCACTGAAGTCGATAAGACCATCGAGCATTACCTCGTAATGTTATAATACATATAGACAAAAAAAATTTCATTGGTTTTCCGGTAGAGAAAAGAGAATGCATAATATCCGTAATTGAAACAAAATAACGAAACATAAGTCGCTTCAAATTAAAAAAAATGTTGATATATTATTTACTTAACTAAGAGGAAACAATCTGTGTTAGCAAAGATTATAAAAATAAACTGCGAGGGTATTAGAAAAAAATAGCAGTACATAGTGTAAAAAAATATAGTAACGGTAGATAATAATAATACAATGAAAGTATAATCAAAATAAACATAAAGTGATAGTAATATTAGAAATAATAGACAGTAATTTATAAATCATGATTTACTGCAAAAATTAAAATAATTCTAGAAATTAAATTCACATAAATGAAAAAGTCGATCTCTTCATTTTAATAAAAAAAAAAAAAACTAAATTATATATCTTAATTATATACAGTGAGTACAAAAAGTACGCGTACAGAGAAAATATTTTTTAAAAAAACTTTATTTTTAAAAATTAAATATTATCTAGCGAGAAATAAGTAGTCGAATTGATGTTGAATCGATATCGATTCGACGTTTAATTGATGATCATTTCTTGCTGGGTAATTAATAATTTATTCTTAAAGTATAAAATAGACTGTATGTTTCTTAAAATTATATATACCAAAAAGATGTGTATTAATTATAGAAAATATATCATGAAATTTCGTACAATCGAGAAATTTAACTTATGAAATTAGAAATACATGCGAAACATGTATTCATTTGTATATGTTAGAACAGAATGTATTCATTGTATAAAATTGCTAATTAATGTTTATTTTCTATAAATAAAACTTTTCTTATAAAAAATTTTCTTGTACGAATACTTTTTGTTCTCACTGTATCTTAATAAAAGGATTAATTTATTTGAAATATTTATTTATTAAGATAGCGAAAACTTAAAACAATGCGTATAATAACTAAACTTCTCGCGGAGAAGTTTAGTTATTATTATTATTATTATTATGCATATTTAAAGAAATTATTTTAGAAATATAAAGAAACTCAAATCTCAATTGTAATTCCATTGGTCGCACGTAACTTTAAAAAAAAATGTATGCATGTGTATGTATATATGATGTGTCAATATAAATCACATACCTACACTTATTTGACGAAAGTGGAAAGTCGCAGCTAAAATATGACATTTTCGCTTTTAAGTATTAGACAATAGATATTTAAATATTAAACATAGAAAATAATATTCGTATTCGAATTCATATTTAATTCCATTCAATTATTATATTTAATATACTTTAATTTACTCATTTTTTCTTTATGATTTTTAATACATTCGCCATTATTGTACTTTCATTTAATGGAAAATAATATCGTCAATATGCATAAAGCAATTACAAATCAAATTTAAAACATCTTGTTTTTATATTTTTTTATTTATACAATGTGTATATTATCTCTTATTTATGTTTAAATACTTCTGAGTCTATTTTACTTAATGTATATAATAATATATATAAAATTTTTTTAACAAAAATTTATTTTATTTATTAGATTGAAAAGTTTTTATCTCGAATATGAGTTGTAAATTAAGTATATTGAATTTTGCATAATCGGATGACACACGTTTGTTCTTTCTCTATTAAGATTTCTATTTTAAATAAAATACTTGGATTTCAATACAAATACTTTCTCTTTAAAGATGCAAGGAATTTTAAGAAAGCGGCTTACAAAAAATGGTCGTCTTAAATAATAAACTATTACTTTGATCATTTTTGCAAAATCTTATTCTTGATATTCAACAGTAAATTTAAATTTTTCTCAATTTAACAGATATAAATTAAATAAATAAATAATTGTTTAACTAATAAATAATTAATTATATAACAAGTTTACTTTTTAGAGGAATTTCATGGACGTTCGGCAAATTTCGTGTAAAACTGTCATTATCTCTCGTCATTAACTGAAAGATATCGATCAACCGCAGAGTCGCAAAAGGAAAAAGAAGCAAGACAAAGTACTTAGCGTAAGAAATTCTTTGTTAGGAGAAATTCAGATTACCAATGGATTTCCAAACTAGCAAGATAATTAATGAACATAACCCAAATGCAAGCAGATCAATTTGTGGAGAATTCTTGTTGCTGAAATTATTATTTTTGTTTTTTGGATCTCTATAACAAGATCTTTTTATCTTATACTTTCTTTTCATTGTTTTTTTTGTTGTTTTCTTTCAATTTCATATTCTTTCTATTTTCCTTTATCTTTTACGCTTTTATTATCAATTTATTCTTTTTCTATTATTATAGGATGATTTATAAAATCCTTATAGTAAACACGATTGGATCGTTCATGTTTACATTTTTTTTCTTTGAAAAGGCTAGGAGCATCAAATAATTAAAAGTTATTACATTTACATACAATTTTTTATAACATTTATATACAAATTTATATAAAATTTATTTATAAAAATACAATTTTTTAAAAATATGGTATCTTATAAATACTTCTTAAAAATGTAAGTTAAAGTAGTGTAAGAACCATTTAATAATTTTTGTATATTTATTAAAATGAAAATTAAACTGAGGCAACGAATGACCCATCGTGTGTACAAGTTAAGAAGAAAAAGGTTTATAAATACATATCCTAATTGCTTCATTTTCGAAATACATTATTTTATGCACGTCCTTGATGGATGTAAAAATGTAATTCGGTACAGAAAAATTATTCTTAAAATACGTACATCAAATTTAAAGTAATATTTAAAGTAAAATATCTATCACTAAGCATTTTCCAAATTTTCATAATTTTTATTCTTTTTCTTTCAACTTTGACATCGTATAATTTTAAAATAAAATTGTTCAGGATATACATTCATAAGACCTTTTCTTCTAAAAGGTCAAAGAATATCCTTTTCAATTTTTTGTATTTATTTATAAGAACCCTGTATTCTATATATGTTTCTCTTTTAAGAGAATATATATTTCAATAAATTAAATTCATTATTCTAAAATTCAATAACTTATCCCTGAATTCCAAACAAAATTTCATGATTTTCTCTGATGTTTTCAATATTTTAAAATCTTTTATATTTTCGTTCTGATTTGGAAACTATCAAATATTTTGTTGAGAGAACAATATAACACAGTAATGTAAATTACTATTAATGTTGTTTGGATTTTATTAAGTTGATGACATTCCCAAACTGCATACATATAATGTACACAAATTAAACTTCTTTAAAACTAAGAATTTTAACTTTTCAGAAAATTTTGCAAAATTTTCTTATTTTTTCTTGATTTCTACCTTTTGATTTCCCTGAATATTTCCAATTTTGCGGCAATCCTGATACACATTTCTTTCCAAGATAATAAATTACCATTCCTAATCAATAATAGAAAATACTAGAAGATTCATTGGCAATTGCTATCGACTGGAATTAAGCGAATGACTCGCGCGGAGAGTTAAAACGCGCGAAAGTGTCACCTTGACCATATTTATTTATAGGGGCGGTTCAGCGGCGGCACTGGGTCGACTCGCGCACCCTCAAATATTCTGGAATCGGGGCACGTCGCATCCCATCCCATCCCATCCCATTTCATCTCGCCTCGTCCCATCCCATTGCGTCGCGACCGGCCGGGCCGGGCCGGGCCGGGCCGGACGGTGCACCTCTTCTCCATCAAAACAATTCGATATATCGATTATACCACGCCGGTACACGGGCGACTGAGTGCCCTCCCCTTCTCTCTCTCTCTTTCTCTCTCTCTCTCTCTCTCTCTCTCCCTCTCTCTCGCTCTCTTCTCGGAACGCCCCTCGGAGCACCAACCCGCTCTCGGCTTTCTACGCACGTCACGAAAAATTGCGCCGTTGCTCGCATCCCCGAGCACCCGCACTCACTTCTCGCCCATACGCGAACAATTAGCCCCGTCTGATGAGGATTACGTCGTTGCTCCAGTGGAGATTTAACAGCAAAATTTTAGCCAGGGAGTGACGTGCTGAATTTGCTCACTTCAACATAGATTTATCATACACGAGAAAAATGTCTGGTTGGAATTCCGGTTGAAAATGAGCAAATCCGAATTTTAATCTTCCAGAAAATTTTGCAAAATTCTCTGACTTTTCTCCGATTTCTCTGATCATTTTCAATTTCCCTGACTATTCTCTGATTTCCAGTTTTGTAGCAAATGTTTATATTCCGTATAGAGGTCACGTTCTGATGCAAACTTTATATGTACACATATACATATATTCGGGAGTTCATTTATATAAAATTTCCTTTCCCAAATATATAGTGTTCATATAACAGGAAAAAGTAACCTAATGTCTTACAAATCTGAAAATATTGGTATTTTATTTAAAAAAAAAAACGAACGACTGAAATAAACAGATTTTATCTTTGTAATCGAACTTTAAATTGAAATTTAATCTGTCTGCTAAAATCTATTTGAGATATCTTGAAAAATATAATTTTTCTTCTCAAACTGAAATGCAAAAAATTCTGTTTCAGCCATTATAATTATTTGAAAATATTTTATTTCCCCAAAAGATTCTCAGCTAAAAACAGCAAAGAAAAGAGGTCGAAAAATACTTCGAAGGAGAACGGCGGCTTGTTTCCAAGTGATATAATCCGAGTTTTGTCGAGCTGAACGGAGTTTCGGCCGACATACATTAATTTCTGACAGACATCGCTAAAACTATCTAGAAGAAATCTACTTCAAAGTAAATTAATTTAGATAAACAAAATCTTATCCGTAGATCTGAGTTTCAAAACTATGCATTGCTGTAACTCTCTGTATTGCGTGTTTTTTTATATGTATAAATATTTGCAGAGGACAACGTTCGATGTCATCCTCAGATATTCATACAAAGTTTCCTAATCAATACTTTTACACTACAATCTATAATTGCAAAATAAAAATCGGTGTTCAATATAAAATAGAAATCTGATATTTACTTGAGACTTTAGTTGTTCATTTTCTTTCTTTAAAATAGTATATCAATATTTTCAGATTTGTGAGTAATTTCTTAGAGAATGTTTAGATACTTTTTTCTATTATATGAAAAATATCTATATATAATAAGACATTAACTGTAGAAGAACACTTCTGTTATTAAGACTGAGTGATCACAATTATATTAGGCGAAATATTAATTATAATTTATGGCCTAAAACTCCTAAAAGTATCGCAACAGGAGATCTGACAGTGCATTGATTCCGTGAACTAACTCTTGTTAAATCCTTCATTAAATCTTTTTCTTTCTCTCACAGTCGATTCAGTTTATTATCTTAGTGTGATTTTCGGTTTAATTTCGGTTTTAAACGAAACTTACCTGAGAACATAGGCGTCCACTTGATCGTTACGGCAAAAACTGATGATTTCACAACGAACTATCTTCAGCAACGACTCCCATTTTTGCCTGCAAAAATAATAAAGCGATTTATTTATTTGTTAGCGTGACAGATTAATTGTTTAAATTAATTAAAATTTAAACACGAGCCACTGTGTCACACATATGTCCTTAAAAATTCAAAATCAAGAATTGTGTTGAACTACAGACTGCTATTTTGCGGTCAGTAAAATATAAACAGAAATTTGTTTATACACGATCGTCTCGTTTTTATCATACCAAAAATTTAATAATCTTTTAAACATTATAAATATGTGCTATTTGATAAATTTTTTGTATGTAATAATTTTATCATCCTAAATTACAGTCACACAAATTTAACGTTGGACCACATTCAATAATTTACAATCCGGAAATTAGACTTTAATTAGAATTATGTATTCTCTTATGTATTTTGATGCTTTAAATCCGATATCCAAATTGCTCCATCACGTCAAGATTTTTTTTATCGTCGGAAAATAGCTCGATTTTCCAGTTTCTTTAGAGCCATTTATAGCCTGGTTTTTAATATCTTTTATGCCATCCTATAAATTCAAGAGTACGTAATATATAATCATTTTTAACCTATCAGTTTACATATTAAATGATTCTAAAAATATCGGAAAATCAAATTATTTTCCATTGACAAAAACATTATGACGTGCTGAAGCAATTTGGATATTGGATTCGGTTTCAGAATATTAAACATAAAAATACTGTAGTCCAATCTCTGAATTAAAAAATGTTTTGTGTGTCTGTGTTATAATTATCTTCTTAAAATAATATTTTATGAAATCAATGACCACATAAATAATTTACAAATTTTATAAATTATATGAAATGGCTTTGAGATCAAATTAATTAAAAAAGGAGCATATCAGCTAATGCTGATTATTATTTGCGAGTAATATCTTCAAAATTTATTTGTTACATCATTAAAAAGGAATTTTAAAAGAAATTTTAAGAATAGCAAAACATTTTATTGTAAAAACTCTTTCTATTATAATAATTGATGCGAGCAAATTTTTTAAAATTAATGGTTAAAATATTGAAAATGAATAAAGATCAAAACGTTTATTGATTATTTATTAGTGATGTAACAAATAAATTTTAAAGATATTAGTCGCAAATAATAATCAGCATTGATTTATATGCTCCTTTTTTAATTAATTTGGTTTATAAATTAATTTTGGTACTTAAAAAAAATAAAGTAATGAATAAAGTAAGCTTTATAATCTTTATATTATGTACAATTAATATGTGTACATTAACTATAAAATAATTTGTTCAACTATATAAATATATATATATATATATATATATATATATATATACATTAATTCTATACATAAAATTTGTATAGTTGCTATCACTGTCTTCAGTAAATGTGTGTGTATAATATAAAATTTATTTTTGCAATTAAAAAATTTCATTGAAATCAAAAGATTTCACATAAAACTTGTACAGTTGCTATGCATTTTTTCACTATCTATTTTTCTGTGAATATTTATAATATAATCTTTATTTTTATAATTAAAAAATTTCATTGAAATCAAAAGATTTATAAGAGAATATATTATATATATATATAAATCCTTTATCATATATTTACGCCAAATGCGTACTTTTTGTTACATCCTTCCTTATACTAAGATTTTCATGATGAAAGTTAGACGTATTTTCCATGAAACATATTTAATATTCAAGAAATTATCTTAATCTTCTCTAAATTGAGAAATGATTTATCTTTCAACCATCCAATGGATGGTTGAATAATATAAGTAGGTATTCTTGTTTTGTCGTTGGAGAGAACTGCTGTCCGAGGAAAATTTGATCTAATTCTACGAAGGGTTCAGCGATTACAATTTCGCGCATGTTAACGAAGCCACGGATCAGCATTTTGTCCGGCTTGCACTCGCTTCTTCATCAGCCGACAGTGGTAGGCTTCTAAATTTATTGTCGTCGCGATATGCAAAAATAAACAGTCGCCTGGTCTTACTACGTAGTGCACCTCAGGAGGTTCAACGACACCCTGACGTAAACTCTGCACGTAAACAACCACAACAATCGGATCGCGGCGGATCGCGCTGTTATCAATCGGCGGTTACATAATTGCCACGTAAACGCGGTGCGTATAGATACATTTTTAGAGGTTGAAAACTTTGCTCATATCTTGCATTCGGATATCGAACATTGAACATTTTCATGATCACCGAATGGATAAGTTTGACTCAGAAGTCAGAGATAAATATATAGTAGCAGCAACTATTGCAGGTGAAAATTGTACAAGTTTTATATTATGTAGAGTTAACGTACATAGAAAAGTACATAGAAAAGTTGAATAAACTACTTTATATAGTTATTGAAATTATAAAAGATTATCTCGAGATTATCTCAGAGAAAAAGATTCAGTAGTGACAAAAATAGTGACAACTATATAAGTTTTATATATGTAGAATTAATGTATAGTTGAATAACTATTTTATTACAACCATAACAGTCCATTCAATTATATATATATATATATATATATATATATATATATATATATATATATAATTTTTATATATATCTTTTATAATTATAATATAAAAAATTTTATATAAATTCACAATATTTCCATATATAA
>Ga0157364_1006071_pt1 | contig 12368 bp, 5 predicted proteins | sample AttsexASBM2_FD_111476 | JGI IMG/M metagenome (GOLD analysis project Ga0157364, IMG submission 111476) | Fungus gardens microbial communities from leaf cutter ant in Ribeirão Preto, State of São Paulo, Brazil - Atta sexdens ASBM2 | ecosystem: Host-associated > Fungi > Mycelium > Unclassified ...
ATATTTATTGGGAATGTACAATAAAAACACAAAATACCTTTAGAAAGACCTCAGAGAACATTGCTTCTTTCTCTCATACCACCATCTTATATGGTAATACCCAGAAGAGAATTAGCAAATACACTAAATCTTTCCACTTCTCAATCTCATAACAATCAACCAAGTCATCATAAGCATTCCTCAATAAATCTTGAAATCATTCCACCCAGAGAACAATCTCTATCTCCCAGTATCAACAGCCAAAGAGATATGTTTGTTACCTTGTCTGCATCTTTGATGAATTATCCAGAACACATTGAAGCTCAGTCTGGAAAATTAACATAGGCTAAACAAGTTGTTATAACTCAAAGATCTTGGGTTAATCAATAAATAGAACCTTGTATTAGGATTAACATAAGAAAACTCAATAGAGAACTCTGTACAAGATTGTCTATCTTATATACCTTAGACTACTGGTCTGTGCACTACTACTTTAGCCTATCCTAAATAACCATGTGTTTGCCTTAAGGCCACCATATGTATAACATATGGTATAATGTTATTCCTTCCAGAACCTTCTGCTATTTTCTATTATGATACATAATTATATGACAATGTGACTATGACCTGTGACCTCCCACTAATCCCCAACTCTGGTCCTAAAAATAGAATAGACTGAAAGAAAAATAAAAGAAAAGAAAAAAAGCAAATAAGATAAAGTCCAATCTTTGCATTTCTAATATAAGTAGAGAGGGAGAAACAAGCTAATCACTCTCAAACCAATATGTCTTTGGGATATGCAGGAATATCTGTACATATATCTCATGGTAATGATACTAACAATATGAACAACATATTGGCTTCCTTTAATTTGGAACCTTTGGTTATACTATACTAGGCAAACCAATCTGTGGACTTATAACTGTAGGATGGTAACTTTTTTTCAATTTCCTTGTTTGGTATTGACAAGTTCTTAGCTGGTAATATAAAATATTGTGTGTTTCTTACAAAGAATAGCTGTATTCATAAAATAAAGACTATTAGATAGTAGAACCTCTAATAATATCCTTCAGATTGCATAATTTGGCTCTACAGCTTGGAACTTTATTAATTTCATCCATAAGTTTGGATAGGATAATCTAACAGTCAATGGCAAAGACAAGACTTTCCAGCAATGTATTTTCTCCTAGTTCAACAGAAATAAAACAACCACTCCAAAAACAATTGAAGACATAAAGATAAACAAGTTGATATTTCCAGAATTCTCCTGTCTATTCCTTCTAGGCCAAGTAAAAGTATTTTGGTTAAGTCCAAATATTACAAGAAAACCCAGTCTTTTGTCTCAGAAATCTGATTATTCACTCAGACTACTAAAGGCAACATTGAGAAATATTCTTAAAATTAAGAATGCATTTCCAAAGTTGCCCTTTGGAAAAATCATTATCAAAATTAGCAATGTCATATACAACAATAGAGTGATAATTAAACTAAAAATCAATATAACTACTAAAAAATCTTTTAGAAAACATATTATCATATCAATAAGTAAAATTAATTCCAAAACAATTGTATCTCAAGCAAATGTACATGTCTTAAACATTAACAGACTTTTGAAAGCCATAAAATCTGAAGTTTTAGCTGATTTTATTTACTTTTGATAATAAAGATATTATTATTATCACTAACAAAGCTATAGCTGCTTCAGACCTGAATGTTATCAAGAAATACATCAAAATATTGAACAATACTAATTCAAATTCTGTTATAAGCCCTTAACTCTTCCAATCTAAATAGTATTTTAAAATCCTAGAGATATCCTACTACTTAGCCAATATAGATTCCTATATTATATCTAATGTAATAGAAAATGTAATCAAGGACATTCATATTTTCAATAATGTTGTTTTAGTATCTCATCCTCACATTATTAATAGATGTTTAAACATAGGATAGCATATCACAACTATTAGAGATCCTGATATAAACCCTAGTGTTTCCTAATACAAGAACTGTTGGAAGTAAGGACATATTACATTTGCCTGTTATACACATAGTACCAAGTACCAGAAGTACAATAGTCCTCATCAAATCAATCACCACAGAAAGATAGTATAATGTTGTAAGGCCAATTTCAAAACTAACTCTCTTAGGCTCAAAACTAAGAAAGAAGAACTATACACTTATTCATTCAAGTCCAATAACTGTAAAGGCAAATACCAAGCAGAAAGCTATGACTGTCAAGAATGAAGAAAGTTGTTATAGAACACTTTGGACCTAACATTTTATTTTTCTTTTATCTATTTTTCTTTTGATTTTCTTTTTCTTTTTCTTTTCTTTTAGGACAATGAAGAAGGCACATGACAAGGAACTCACATGACAGGTCACATGATGTGACATCATAAGCCTAGAACTTGATGAAAGGGTCTGGAAGATGACGTCAGGGCACCTGGAGTACACATAGTGGCCGTGAGTAGAACATGAGGCAGGAATGAGGATGAAGCATGGATATAAGGGCAGGGTTATTTAGTAGTAGCACGGACCAGGAACCCTTTGTATAAATAGGACTCTAATTAAGAAGAGGCTCCTTGTCGAGTTCTCTTGTGAAATCCCCACTAGATATCTGCCTTAAGAGATTTACTCATTGTGTAATCGTTGGACTTTGTGTCTAGTGGTTGCCACAACAAAGTGGACTTAACATTTTTTTATTTTCTCCTCTCATTTTTATTTTATTTTCAATTTATTTTCTTTTATTCTATTTTTAGAACCAGGGTTAGGGTTAGAGTGACAAGATCATGCTGTTACACAGCAGGTCATATCAGATGACATGGTCACAAGTCACATGACACAGGAAAGAATGTAGAAGATTCTGGAAGGATGACGTCATATAACATATAAAACACATGTTGACCTTAAGGCATATACGTGGTCGTTTAGGGTAGGCTAGAAATAGCTTGCATGGACTATTAGGTAAGGTAGACAATCCTGTACAGAGTTCTCTATCGAGTTCTCTTGTGTTAACCCAATACAAAGTTCTTTTCATTAACCAACTCTAAGGTTTTTGATTCATAACAATGACTGTCATTTCTGGAAACATAGGTTTAATAGAAAGTAGCTGTCACAAACTTTATTCAGCTTGTATCTCTACAACCAGTAGACTGATTTTCACAAACTAAGTTGTACTGGAAAGCTCCAAATAATGGCTATCTGTACATGTGTAGGATGTATAAAAGTAACAACAAACAACTAAGATATCAGGCTATTAGTGACTGCAAAAGCTTTGTTGGCTAATATCTCATGAATGACTAGATAGATTTATATAATAGAATATGTGTTAGAAAGTGCTCATTAAAAACTTTCCAATAATATATGATATATAATATAGAGATCATTATTCATAGAGATACAAGCATATCAATGTAGTGATATAATTAGTTACCTTCTAAAATTAGCCTGATATCTACTATAACAAATGATAGCCCCACCAGGTATGAGTTTTGATCATGTGATGAAAATAGCTTGTATACAGGCTATTATTATTTTGTATATATCTTTATATTTAAGGATTGAATCTTAGACTTAACAACATTAATAATTATCTTTTCATTATTGATATCATTATTGAACTTCTGAATCACTTCTAAACCTCTGAGAGTATACTCAAGGTTTAAATATCAAAACAAATAAGTAGTTTATTTTGTGATAGTAATATATGAAAAAATCTCAAGAGCTTTAAGAAATCAAAGCCAACTTAATTTATTCATATGTAGATAGGGGTAAACAATAATTATAAAATCCCTAAAAAAATTTCCACTGAATGTTTAAAAGAATAAGCTTCTCACTGATATAATTTTAGAAAATTTTAACATTTTATTTATTTAAGAACCTTTTTTATCAATTATCTAACAAATTCTGAATTCTATGTCTGAAGAAGAAGACATTATAGGAGCTCTCCATCATTCTTCTTAGATTATATTTATGAGAGAATTAATCACTGATAATGATCATCTAAGAATTATCACCTACATTAACACCAAGTTGGTCAAGCTATATTTTTCATTAAAAAAGATATATTTAATCATTGAGATATTAACTTTATTTTCTTTTTCAGTTGTGGCATTATGTGTTTTATTCTTAATATTTATTTAGATGATCAGCAGACTATCTTAAAGTATTTAAAGAATACTGAGGTAAATTTGAATAATGTCCTAATTATAACAGTGAACTTTAATATCAGAGACAGCAATTGAAATATATTATATCCTCATTACTCAACATATGCTAATGTGTTCCAAGAAGCAGCTGATAGTCTTAATCTTGATTTATCAATACCTATCAATCTAGTACTTGCTTGATATGCAGACAACTTTCAAGATTCAAATTTGGTTTTAAACTTAATGTTTCTCCAAGTAGATATGGAGAAATTCAATAATTATCATTAAGGAAGAATTTATTCAAGAAAGAAAACAGTCTATTGTTAGGAATAGTGAAAAGGAAAGAAAATTCATTGATGAACTTAGAAACAGGATAAGTAATGTTGATATAACTAATATTATAAATTTGTCAACATTACTAAATGTTCTAAAGTATGGTAAAACAAGAAGTGTAATAGAGACTTAGCTACATATTGAGCATCCAGAATGAGAATAGACTGGATCAATTACAAGAAGTTGTTAAGAATAGCTAAAAAAGTCTTTTTTAACAATAAATGTAATTTAAAAAATTTTAATTAACAAGAGATCATAGAATATTATAAATTAGGTCAAGAAACAAAAACTACCAGCAATAAAAGCCATCAAATTTAATGGACTTCTCTGTAATTATTTGGATAATTTATGGTAAGTTATATATTAATCCTATAATTTAGCTCAAGACATATTATAATTGATATCTCATATCTCACAGATATTTGCTATATAGACAATATATGTCAGAATTTATTTCATCACTAACTTCTTATTTGCTATACCTTGTTTTTTTATTTCCTTCTATTTTTTTTTGAACCATTTTCTATTTTAGAACTTAGGATTATGGATATGCATGACATTACAGTCATGCTGTCACACATTAGTCACAGTCACACAATCATGTGTCATAACTAAAGAGTATAAAAGGTTCTGGAAGGATAATATTATACAATATGTTTAATACATGTTGATCTTAAGGAAAACACATGGTTATTTAGGGTAGGCTAAAATAGTAGGGTACAGACCATGAGCTTTTAGTATATAAGGTAGATAATCCTGTACCAAGTTCTCTATTGAGTTATCTTGTGTAAACTCTATACAAGGTTTCTTTTATTAATTCACTCTAAGGTCTTGAGATTGTAATAGTCAGTATCTCATATAGTAGTAGAGGCTTCCTCATTTCTTTCCTCATTGTCAATAGATATATATAGCTGTAGATACTATCTTATATTCTTATTTTACTAATTAACTCATTCTCCATTCTTATTCAAATCTTTGCCTAGGTTGCAACTTGAGCCAAGCTTAAGGTCATAACAAGATAGGCCTATCAATTTACAACTTCTTGATAAAATTCTCTTGTGTTAATGAGTAGAATAGTCTTTGTTCTCTAACACTGAGATTAAAAATACTATCAATAAGTGTAGTAGTTTGTCTACTTTGGGACCAGATTATATTTTTTGGAACTACCTTAAAAATATAGTCAACAATGCTAAATATATTATTAAAATTGTTAACATAGAAATTCTTGTATCAATATCAGCTATTGGCTATTACACTTTAAGAAGTTTATATCCATTATGATTCCAAAGCCCAATAAATCTTTGTATGATACTTTTAAGGCCTTTCATTCTATCATTCTTCTTAATACATTAGGCAAATTAATCAAAAAAGTGATATGCAATAGATTACAGGCTCACTCTATTACCTCAAACTTCATTCATCCAAACTAATTGGGGAGCATTAAACAATGTTCAATAATAGATACTGGTATCTTCTTAACATATCTCATATAAGCAGGATGTGTTAAGGGCCTTCACACAAGCACTCTTGCATTTTATATCATGCAGTTCCTCCCTTCTTTAAATCTTCTTCTAATAATTTTAAACAAAGTAGGTTGCAATATTAGAATTTCTCAATTTTTCTCTAGTTATTTAATTAACTGACAAACTTAATATATGTGGAATTATTTCACATCACCATCTTTCAAAGCAAATGTTAGTGTTGGATAAGGATTCACTCTTTTCCTTATTCTTTTGGCTTTATATATTGTCTCTCTTTTCCATATATTTGAAAAAAGAACTGAAAACCTTTTAATTCCTATTCTGATTTCTATTCTTTCTTTCATCAATGATATTTTAGTTTCTTAGGAGAAGAGTTACAAAAAATCTAATGTGAACCTTTAGTGTATTTATAGTATTATTTCATATTTCTTCAACTAATTCAGTCTGGCAACTAAATATAACAAATTGAGAGTCTTTTACTTCTCTAGGTTAAAGAAGAATACTAATTCTCTTCTACTAGACCTTAGACCTATAGATGGTACTATACTCAAATCTAAAGATATATGATGATATATAGGATTTTTTAATAAGAAACACTCTTTTTGACACTATATGTTATGATATGCAAAAGGACTAATATTTTCCTTTTTCTTTTATCTATTTTTTGATTTTATATTTCTTTTGTTTTAAATTTCTTTTTCTGTTTATTGATGATGAAGAGGCACATGATTGTAGTCACATGACATATCACATGATGTGAAGCCATAGGCCTAGACTAGATAAGAAGGGACTAGATAGATGACATTAAGGAGTATGTCAATAGCATATTTATCTTATAGTGTACATATGGTACACTTATGGACAATGCATGGACATTAGGGTAGGGTAATTTAGTGTTAGCATAGACCACATATAAATTATATAAATAGGGTAGCAATACAGCAGAAACTCCTTGTCAAGTTCTCTTGTAATCCCCACATTAATAGCTTACTAAGAGCTTTACTTGTTTGTGTGATTATTGGACTTTGTGTCTAGTGGTTGCCACAACACTATATTTATTATTATGCTGATAAAGCTTTATCTACTATTAAATATATAAAAATGCTTGGCAACTTAACAAGAGGACTTTCTCTTATATATAAGTATTTTATGTATAGAACTTGTGTTTTTTCCATTATTCTGTATAGCTTTCAGCTATGATATTTCAAATAAGCACCAATATATTAACCTATCAAGAAATTGAAGAAAATGGAAAGAAGAGCAGCCCTATGGATTATGGGAGCTTTTTGTATATCTCCTTTATAGAGAGTTAAGACTATTACTGGTCTTATTCTTATTTACTTTCACCTCAATAAAATTATAAAATGTTACCATCTTAGAGTAGCATTTCTTTCTCAACAATATACACTAAGCTCTCTTTTTGAAACATCATTCCAAACAGGCTGATCTTTATTATATGGCTATAGATTATCTTACTTCTAAGCAATGCTTAAAGATTGAAAGTTCTATAGTGAATACTAATAACTATTTCAAACAAGTCTTACTAGCCTTTGACAATCTAAACAAAGAACTTTCTTAGAATTAGTTTAATAGACAATTTTTCTAATTTTTTTCCCTTTCATCTAGTATATTGCAAAGATGCTAAAACAAGAACCACTTATTGTAATAAACTCAAGAATATATTCAAAGATTCATCCCAAAACAGTAACACTATACTCATTATCTCTGATACAAGTGTTAAAAATAATATTGTTACATCAGTCTCACATATTAGAAGAGAATATGAAATTATTATGAAAACCATACATTATGTAATGAATGTCATGTCCACTGAAACAGAACTATTTGTTATGAGGTGTAGTATTGGTCAAGTATCTCAAATACAAAACATTACATATATTATTATTGTTACTCATACTATTCCAGCTACCAAAAGAATCTTTGACATATTTCTTTATTCATATTAACTATACTCTATTGTTATATCCAATAACTTGAAGAAGTTTTTTAACAAGAACTTGAGTAATATGATCTCATTTTGGGACTATCCCAGTGATGATAAATAGCCCCTACATTTACTAGTTGACAAGAAATCAAAACTCTACAAAATCAGCCCTATTTTATGTAGTAAAACATTATGGAACTTCAGCAAAAAAGAAGAATATGATTATATTGTCAAGAAATAGCAGATGTATTTTCAAGCATCCAACTACAAGGGAAGAAATTTCCTCAATCTAAAAAAAAAAAAAAAATTCTATCCATTTTACTTATTTAAAAGATAGAGTATGGCTGAAAAATTTCAGTCTCTTCAATTTGCTATGTATTCATATCACTAGACTGATTACTAATCACACTCCCACTAGTAAATCTAGGTAAAGATTTTTTCATAATTCATTAATAACATATCTATATGATAATTCTTCTATTGAAACAAGATCACATAACTGCAAACAATATAAGAAGTCATGGATGTCAGAACTAAGAATGATGGATTTTATTTTTCTTTTCTGTATTTCTTTTTATGTTTTTTTTTTCATTTTTTGTTTCTCTTCTTATTTAGAATTAGGTATTAGCATGACATCACAACATAGTCATATAAGGGGTTATACTAGTCACAGTCACAGTTATGTAGTCACAATGGAATATGGTAGAATCTTCCAGAATGATGATATCATATTGTGATATCATATAATATATTTAATATATATTGGCCTTAAGGCTAATACATAGTCATTTAGAGTAGGCTAAAGTAGTAAAGCACAGACCATTAGTGTCTAATATATAAGGTAGACAATCATATATAGAGTTCTCTATCAAGTTCTCTTATATAACCCAATACAAGGTTTCTTTCTCTAATTAGCTCTAAGGTTATTGAATCATAACAATGAAATCCAAAGCAAGAATCTTTCAAAGATATTCTCACTTTCTTCAAGTTTGATCCAGGTACATTTTGCTTTCAAGAAAATATTACATTGATTTAGATTCTTAGTTTTGTGTTTTATTATATAATTTTATATTTCTTACTTTTTATATTTCTTCTTGTTTTTCTTTTATTTTCTATTTTTGTATTTAAATAGTTACTGCATGTAGCTATTATAATCTACCATTGTGTTTTATGTAATAAATTGTTAATTTTTCAAAAATTAAAAGAAAAACCTTAGAGAATATAATAAGATTTCTAATAGTGGTAGTTATTTTATATATCTTCTAACCTCCCAGATTAGCTTACATAAGTAGAATAATAATGCCAGCATAGTTAAAACTGCTAAAAATAGAACATATATCAGGAATAGAATTTGGATTATTTATAATTTTATAGTTTGATTAATATTTTATCTTATATAATAGAATAGAAGAATATAGTTGATTAATTGTATTATAGACTTAAAAGTAAAAGTAGAAGTAGAAGTACTGTATACAGACTCAGAACAAAATATATAAGTAATAGACCAAAACCAATAGAACTTCTTACTTCTTGTTGAGTTCTCCAAATCTACAATATTATTATAACTGTATAGTTGTGTTAGGCATGGTTTACACTAGAAGGTAAAAGTCCAAGAGGTTAGATTAGAGATATATAGAGTGCAGAAACTCTATATGATAAGCTCAGTGATACAGACTTTTTAGAACAATCTTAACTTTAGCTTATGTGCTGTGCTGTCTTTCTGCTGTGTGGTCATAACTTCAGATAATTGAATAGAGTCCAAGAGAAAGTCAAGTACTAATAGTAGTATGTTGCTAATCAATACTAGGAACTGAGTGCAATAATAATTATTTTTGTCAATTATTAGACTAGTGAATTACAGTATAACTACTAGTCTTATAAATAAGTAAGATAATTAGGGAATACTCAGAGGTTTTGGTATACAGCTCTAAGCAGAGGTTTCAGGTTTCAGTGTTTCAGTACTGAAAGGACTAGATAGGAGAACTTTACTATGAAAGACCAAGATTAATAGGAGTATTTCTATCATAGAAAACTGAATACTCAAAAGGCTAGAAGATAGTTACATTATTACCATAGGAATGTGTTGTAAGAAGGATGTTTATCATGGAAGACAAGCTTTTGTCAGATATATTGTAAAGACATCACTGTTATAGAGACATGTTTATAAGATGGGTAAACTTGGCATATGACAAGTTGCTATAATATATAACCATGGAGTTTGTATATAAGCAGAGACTGTTAGTAGCTATCAGAGAATCTGTCAAGTAATACCACAACTTTATAGAGTTCCTACTTCTTCCAACTCATAAATATAAGAATAAATTTTACTTATAAAGTTGTAAATATCTAGAAACTTTGGTAATAATTGGGTAAAGTATCCTACTATGTACCACTACTATATATACTACTATAGAATAGTTCATGTACTTAGTCTGAGTATTAGCTAATCATTATACATATTAGATATAGTTTATACTAGAGAGAGAAAGTCTGTAGGATTTGCTTGGAGTTGTATTAAGTATAAAAATCTATACAAAGAATGCAGTGTTATAGACTTTCTGGAATAATCTTGGCTTCAGCTTACATACTATGCCATTTGTCTATTATGGAATTACAACTTCAGAAGAGAAATAGAGTTCAAAAAGAGTGAGTTTTGATGAGGAGTGTGTTGCCAAAGAATACTAGAGTTTAGTATCCAATAATATTCATTAATTATCAGATTAGTAAATACAGTATATCTACTAGTTCTTATATACAAGTAAAAATAAAGAAGAACTCAGAGGTTTCAGAGTATAGCCCCAAGTAGAGGTTTTAGTAGTAAAATACTAATAAAGGTTGAATAGGGGAACTCTGTCATAAAAGGCTGAGTTGAAAAGAAGAACTCCACTATAGAAGACCAAGTTAGATAGAAGTAAACTCTACTATGGAAATAGGATATTAGTAGATATTAGACTGAATAACACTGTCATGGAAGATAAGTAGAAGAAAAGAAAAAGTAAAAAAAGCAACAGAGTCTGTAGAGAGAATGAAGAAGGTTCAGAAGAAAGCTAGTATTATGACTTAGATCTTAGAGTAAAGACAAAAAACATACTCTTGTATTAAGTAACACAAGAGAATTTGATAGAGTTTCTGTAATAATCTATCTTATATACTGCAGACTATGATTTATATACATACTACAACTTATATCCATATACTTTCTATAATACCAACATACTAGTGCTATACTATATGATGTTATCTGTTTTAGAATATTCTACAACCTTTTCTATATTATATGATCACATATTCCATAACTATGACATATATAACTATTATATATGATATTACATTATACTCTTTGTCTAAGTCTAAAATAATAATAAAATAAAATAAAATAAATCCAAGTCCAACATTTATAATGCTGACATACAGCTATATATACCTAAAGATTATGAGGAGTAAAAAAGGTATTCTTAAGGAAATAACAGGAAAGAAATAAGAAAAATATAAGGAGGTTTCTACTATTATGTAAGGTACTGACTGATAGCACATGAGTAAAATGTAAGGTATAGTAAATATAAGTCAAAGATGAAACAAACCCCAATATATTTTCAAGTTATAGCAAGCATAAGACAAATACTTATAAAATATAAGATAATGATTGTAATAATGTCTAGTATTTTCTCAAACTCTACTATCAAGTCTATAGACTTCATCAAAATAACACCACTGTTTCTACCTCTCAATTCTATTAACTAGTCTTATTGGAGTAATCATTGTTCTATATTCACTTTTGTTTCTAGATAATATTTTAGATATTTTTATCAGATTTTCTAACTATCTAGTGTTAAGATCATTGACGGTGGACTTTATTTTTATTTTCTTTTTCACTTTATGTTTCTTTCTATTTTTAGAACAACTCAGGTTAGGGTTTATCAGTCATGCTGTCACATCAGTCACAAAGTTGATGGCAAAGTCACAAGACTGACTACGAGACTTGGGAGAACGGAGTAGAAGGTTCTGGAATAAAGTGATGTCATACAACATGGACAACACATGTTGGCCTTATGTCATACACATAGTCATTTAGGGTAGGGTGCACAGTAGTGAGCACAGACCATGAGTAGTAGTATATAAGGTAAACTACTTTGTACTAGAAACTCTATCAAGTTCTCTTGTGTTACTCAATACAAGAGTTGTCTTATTGCTTAACCCTTTGAACTTTAAGTCATAACATCTAGCACCAATCATTCTCTGGTTATGTTAAAATTGTTCTACTAGATTATAATGTAGTCTAGAGAGTATATTATATTTAAGATAATACTTCTTGAAGTACAAACTCTACTAAAATTTATGGACTTTAGTTAGTTACTATAAGGGAACTGGCTTTTTTAAAACTTTTTTCTTTTACATTTTTTGGCTGATCTGTATTCTTCAATTTTTTCCCACATCTACATTTATCTACTTATCTACTTTCCTATGCTCTAGACTTCTTTA
>Ga0157364_1006072_pt1 | contig 12367 bp, 5 predicted proteins | sample AttsexASBM2_FD_111476 | JGI IMG/M metagenome (GOLD analysis project Ga0157364, IMG submission 111476) | Fungus gardens microbial communities from leaf cutter ant in Ribeirão Preto, State of São Paulo, Brazil - Atta sexdens ASBM2 | ecosystem: Host-associated > Fungi > Mycelium > Unclassified ...
AGCTCTGACCTACTTTCTCTCCATCCCGGCTCCATTCAGCTTTTCGTAGGCCCGCTCTCTCTCTTTCTCTCTCTCTCTCTCTCTCTCTCTCTCTCTCTCTCTCTCTCTCTCTCTCTTATACTTGGATCTACATTTATAATTTAAAACAATAAAATAAACGTCATAATTATATTTCATGAAAAATGTATACATACTGCATTGCTCGAAGGGGCTTCCAGTTAGACCTTTCGGACAGAAACAAACGGGATTTCCATTGTCATTCTCGCATAAAGCGTTCAAACCGCACGGATTTGGAATGCAAGGATCGACAGTCAGCACTATCTCCTGACAGCCAATGTGAGGATTTCCTTGATAACCTGGAAGGCATGTACACTGCGCTTGATGATTACTAGAGACACATTTCGCATTATCTCCGCAATCAAACTCGACGCAAGGATTGATGCACTGTCTGTTGAGTCGATCGCAGTATTTGTTCGGAGGACAGTCTTCGTTATATTGACAAATATTCTTCGTTTCTTCCACTGAAATCATAAAATATGCTAATTTATTTTTGCACATATACATGAATTTCTAACTAAATAACGTTGACAATATTTCTAATTCTCATTTGTACTAATAATTTACATTAGATTTTCACATCAACTGTTCTGAATATTTGAGAAAATAATACCTATCAATAATTTATAATTTCTCTGCTTTATTTATTTTTGCATTATCTGATATTTCATTGTAAAACTTACACAAATCGCAATAAGAGAATCCATTTCCATGATAGCTTTCTTCACAACTGCAATCTGCTCCGTGATTTGTATTAATACAAACAGCATGTTCCGCACAGGGATTTCGAACTAGGCAGGGTTCCTGGCAAGCGTGCCCAATGCACGCTTCTGTCAGAGGGCAATCCTTGTTGCTAGTGCAACCCGCTAAAGAAAGAGTGGGAAAGCCCATGTAGCCCCAGAAAGTGTAGTGCACAAGTATAAGAATTGAGATAAAGGAAATTTTCTTTGCGTAGCAATGTGTGATTTTCTTGATCTTTATGTGCGAAAAAGTATGCGAATTTTCGATCAAGAGAAAAACATTCTTTGAGATAAGAAAGATATATTCAGAAAAAATATAAGGAATATCTCAAAGAAATCATTCTTTGTGATCATGCACGACAGTAATAAAACTGAACATTTCGTACTTTGTATAAAGAGGATCTTATGCATAATTTGCAAAATATGTACGTGAAATATGTACAGTACATACATATTTACAAATCTCTCGATGGCTATAAAAAAACTGAAAATAAAATCAGATGAAATATAGTGCTGACGACAGTACGAACCTTTGATGCAAGTGTTTGTCGCTGGATCACATTGCATACCAGGTGGACAATAAGGACACTCTGCCTCATTGGACTCCACTAAAAAAATCGTATAAAATAATATAAATTTTGTTATTGCGGATGTGCGAAATGTTGTTCAATTCAATTGCAAATATACCTTTAACGCAAACCGGCCTATGATATTGAACATGACAAGCTTCGATGAAGTCGCACGGATTGCCCAAAGTGCACGGATTTACGCATTGATGATTTACACAAGCCAATTGGATGGGACAGTCGTTGTGCGTTGTACATTTCACGTCTAATGAAACAAATGTACATTAGGTGCAGGAATTAATGTTACGAATGATGAGAAAGTCGTGAAATGTTAATGTACATGTCCCAATAAAAAATCTATTTGACCTCAGTTTAAACTGCTATTTTTATAAATCAAAAACAGCAGTTATAAAAAATGCACAGTTATTTGAATCTATCACATAGGTGTGTCAGTGCAATATATATAAACATAAATATACAAGGACGATGTACTCTTTCCTTTAAGACATATAGTGATATTTGTGTTACATATGTGTCAATAAGTATAGCAGCTAAAAAAAGACATTGATCAAAATCGTCTATATCGAGCGAAATCATCTTTCACACGCATGCATGCACACCAAAAGTTCTAATTTATTTTATAATAACTTAATAATCCTAATTTTACGCAAAAACTTTATAAACTTTGCGAACGAAATGCCACAATATTATTATATAGTTTGCATGAGTTTGCATAAAAGATAATTTCCTCAAAACGCAGACGATTAAAATTGCAATTCATTATACACATGTTAGATACAAAGAAGTTGTAAGAGAGAAAATCGTGCATAAGCATTAATGTACACATCATGCGTAGAGCGCTAATGCAGCAGTCCTTTGTCTGCATTTGGGAAAACAGTGTCTGACTGCTTATTGACTATTTTTGATTCGGTCATCACATGGGACACACAGGTTCATTATGAGCTGCCCTTATGATATCGATCGCATTTTCATTCATGAATTTATACCGATGAGCCATTTCATGAAATGACTAATTCGGTAAGCAGTATCTAATTTCCAGAATTGGTTGCTCCCAATTTTCATCTGGATACGATCATATAGTCTCATACACTGGAGGAAGCTTGTAGAAAACATTGGTAACAGTAAACATAAAATGACACTCATGAAACTCCCGACAAGAGAAATTTTTACCTGGGAGTACACTACAATTAGACGTACTCTGCTCGGTACTTGAGTCTAAGCACACAGGCCGATGATTTATAACGTCGCATAAAACATTCTCTGGACATGAATTATCAGTTTTACAGGGATTCCGACAAAAACTATCAATGCAAGTTTCGCATTCTGTACAATCTGTATGTAAGATACAAAACATATCAGTTTTATTCTGAGTAATTTCAGACGTCGTATAATATTCTGTAGTCAGAGATTGCTCTGTAGATTTTTCAGATGTAACAAGCTCTGTGGTAGAATATTCTCCTGTGGAATATTCATTTATATTATATTGTATTGATTGCGTAGATGTGATGAACTGTTCAGATGGATATTGAAATGTGCTGTATTGTTCTATAGTAGAGATCTGTTTTGCTGTAGACTGTTCAAATGTGGTAGGCTGCTCAGATGTCTCAAATCCTGTAGTGGAAAACTTTTCTGTGGTATAGATCTGTTCTGTGGATTCTTTGGTTGAAGTATACTGTTTCGAAATAGTGTATTGCTCTGTTGGCTCTTGTGATGTTCTAAATTGTTCTGTTATAGAATATACTTCTGTAGAATATTTAGGTGTGCTGTATTGTTCTGTAGTAGAGATTTGTCCCGTAGATTGCGAAAACATAGAGTATTGTTCTGTTTGTTCTGATATTTTAAACTGTTCTGTAGTGGTATATCCTTCTGTTGAATATTTCAATGTATTATAATGATCTATAGTAGAAATCTGTTCCGTAATTTCTTCAGTTGAAGTATATTGATTTGAAGAAGTATATTGTTCTATAGGTTGTTGTGATGATGTAAACTGTTCTATTGTAGAATGTTCTTTTATAGTATGGTATTCAGGAGCGCTATATTGCTTTGTAGTGGAGATTTGTTCTGTAGATTGTTCAATTGTAGTATATTGTTCTGTTTGTTCTGATATCTTAAATTGTTCTGTAGTGAAATATTCTTCTGTAGAATATTCCGAGATATTATAATGTTCTGTAGTAGAGATCTGTTCCGTAATTTCTTTATTTGAAAGATTTGAAAAAGTATATTGTTCTATAGGTTGTTGTGATGTTGTAAACTGTTCTGTTGTAGAATATTCTTTTGTAGTGTTGTATTTAGGAGTGCTATATTGCTTTGTAGTGGAAATTTGTTCTGTAGATTGTTCAAACGTAATGTATTGTTCTGTTTGTTCTGATATCTTAAATTGTTCTGTAGTGAAATATTCTTCTGTAAAGTATTCTGAGATATTATAATGTTCTGTAGAGACTTGTTCTGTAATTTCTTCAGTTGAAGTATATTGTTTTGAAGAAGTATATTGTTCTATAGGTTGTTGTGATGTTGTAAACTGTTCTGTTGTAGAATATTCTTTTGTAGTGCTGTATTTAGGAGTGCTGTATTGCTTTGGAGTGGAGATTTGTTCTGTAGATTGTTCAAATGTAATGTATTGTTCTGTTTGTTCTGATATCTTAAATTGTTCTGTAATGAAATATTCTTCTGTAGAGTATTCTGAGATATTATAATGTTCTGTAGAGACCTGTTTTGTAATTTCTTCAGTTGAAGTATATTGTTTTGAAGAAATATATTGTTCTGTAGGTTGTTGTGATGTAAACTGTTCTGTTGTAGTGCTATATTTAGGAGTGCTGTATTGCTTTGGAGTGGAGATTTGTTCTGTAGATTGTTCAAATGTAGTGTATTGTTCTGTTTGTTCTGATATTTTTTGTTCTGTAGTGAAATATTCTTCTGAATATTTCGAGGTATTATAATGTTCAGTAGTAAAGATCTGTTCTGTCATTTCTTCAATTGAAGTATATGGACTTGAAGAAGTATATTGTTCTGTAGGTTGTTGTGATGTTGTAAACTGTTCTGTTGTAGAATGTTCTTTTGTAGTATGGTATTCAGGAGCCCTATATTGCTTTGTAGTGGAGATTTGTTCTGTAGATTGTTCAAATGTAGGGTATTTTTCTGTTTGTTCTGATATCTTAAATTGTTCTGTAGTGAAATATTCTTCTGTAGAATATTCCGAGGTTTTATAATGGTCTGTAGTAGAGATCTGTTCTGTAATTTTTTCAGTTGAAGTATATGGATTTGAAGAAATATATTGTTCTGTAGGTTGTTGTGACGTTATAAACTGTTCTGTAGTAGAATATTCTTTTGTAGTGCTATATTTAGGAGTGTTATATTGCTTTGTAATGGAGATTTGTTCTGTAGATTGTTCAAATGTAGTGTATTGTTCTGTTTGTTCTGATATCTTAAATTGTTCTGTAGTAAAATATTCTTCTGTAGAGTATTCTGAGATATTATAATGTTCTGTAGTAGAAATCTGTTCTATAATTTCTTCAGTTGAAGTATATTGTTTTGAAGAAGTATATTGTTCTATAGGTTTTGATGTTGTAAATTGTTCTGTTGTAGAATGTTCTTTTGTAGTGCTGTATTTAGGAGTGCTGTATTGCTTTGGAGTGGAGATTTGTTCTGTAGATTGTTCAAATGTAGTGTATTGTTCTGTCTGTTCTGCTATCTTAAATTGTTCTGTAGTGGAATACGCTTCTATAGAATATTCAGATATATTATAATTGTCTGTAGCATCAGAGATCTGTTCCGTAGATTGTTGTGATGTTCTAAATTGTTCTGTTGTAAAATATCCTTCTGTAGAATATTCAAGCGTACTATGTTGCTTCGTAGTGAAGATCTGTTCTGTAATAGAATGATCTTCTGTAAATGTACGACATTCTGTAGTAGAAATCTCTCTTGTAGACTCCTCAGTTGTATACTGTTTTGAAGTAGTGTATTCTGTCGCGGAAATATGAGTGACTTTGTGAGCATCGCTGTCATCAATAATATTTGTCGTAAATGTAGGAGATTCAGTTGTTGCAGAAAATGAACTAGTATCTTTTATATATGGCTCAGTTGTATCAAGCGAATCAGTTTTGACAGTGCTCCATTCTTGTGTGATTTCTTTGGCAATATCTGTGGACGTATACTCTAAAATATTTGGGGATGACATTGTATGATTTGCTTGAGTAAAAAATGTCGTAGTAATCATTGAACTAGTGGTATTTTCCATAGGAGATTCAGTAATTTCTTTTAATGGTTTTAATGGTGTTAATTCTGTAATAGTAGAATATTGCGTAGTAGTAGTAAAAGATTGTTTAGTTGTTGCTAATGTGGAAGTTTCTTCACCACTTACATTAGGAACTTCTATAGTAGGAACTGTAGTTATATTCTCAGGAACTTCAGTAATGCTACTTGTTTTCAATGGCTTAGAAGTCGTTATTTCAGTATTCATGCCAGATATAGTAATATCAGTAATCTCGGTATGACTGAGTGTTATTGGAGAAATGGCAGTGATATTTTGAAAAGCAGTTGTTCCAGTTATTTCGATTGTAGTAACATTTTCTTCATAACCAAATTCAAATTCACTCTTTGTTGTTTCAGTTACAATAGAAGAAGATACATTTCCTGTAAAAGTTTCTTCTGTATTATATACGGTTGGAATACTATGCGTCGTTTGTTCACTTTTAGAAGTAACAGCACTACGTGCTGTTGTATATTCTGTTGAAGTAATTTCGATTTCAAAATTAGTAGTTTCGAATGTTGAAGTAATAAAGGGACTAGATGTTACATTTTCTATAACATCAACGTTTATCGTCGAATTTAAAGTATCATTTAAAATGTTAATTTCAGTTGTTTTACTTAATATCGAAGGTGTGGTCGTCGAACGTTCCAAAGACTCAGTAACAATTTCTGTCGATACAATTGTCGTATCTGATTCACTTGTCATTTCAATAGTAATATTTTCCAATAAATTTCCGGTAACATCAGTTAAAGTAATCGTACTATCCTCCGTATATGCAACGGTTAACATCTCCGTAGTGTAAACAAATGATGTGGATGACGGAGTGCCCGTTGTTGTTTGTAATGTAGTGTGAACTGTCTCAAAAGTGTGATCTAAATCTATAGAACGTAATGTCGTTGCACCAGATGAACAATGTTTGTCGTTAAGCTCGCAATCACAAATAGGCCTGTGCGCTTCAACTCGACATTGAACTGCCAGTTGACACCCATTGATACAGGGATTAACACAGGAGTTTTCGACGCAGGCTTCTGCGTCGCTGCAATCATCATCGGACTCGCAAACTGGCTTGGACATGGGATGAAGAACTGCTGCGGATACAATATAATGTAAATATAATATCTAATAAAGTAGCAAAACTGCTAATCGGGGAGCGACTCTGATTAGGCTAAGCTACAGATAAGTTTACAGTTTTTATTTCAATTACTACAAATTAAGAGTTAGCATGCTCGCATATAATAGGTAAGCTGATTGTAAGAAAAAATATAAGTCTTTACAGAGACAGATGTAACGGAAGAATCCTTCAGTAGTAAGGAGATCGGTAAAGTAGAGCAGGAGTCTAAGGTATGGGAAACTTGTATCTGTAACTTGGAACCTAAACTATGCGTCCAGACAACAGAATAAAGAAACTTGTGCATCCAATTGCAACTTGACCAAACACGATTTTGTAAATTTAATAAAATTAAATTTAATAAAAATTAAATTAAAATTTCAAATTGATCAGAAGTAAACAAGTTTTATATTCTGCTGTTTGTACAATCGGAAACCTGAAAAGTAGCAATTGTATGTCTCGTGTAAGGCCAGGCAATGTAAAGACGTGATAACGGCTATGAGAAATGACAAGATTCAGATAGTGTTCTGAGAAATTGTGTTTACCTTTCATGCATCCGTATTTAGTATCTGGCACAAAGCCGGGGGGACAGAACTTGCAGATAGGCTTGTGCTCCTCCACGTAACAGGGGGCATCAGCCGGACAGGTAGAGTTTCTGCATGGGTCCACGCAGCGATAGTTACGGCACGCCAAATCTGGAGAGCAGCCACTGTCTCGCAGGCAAATGGAGAGGGAGGGATTGCAGTTTTTGGTGCAAATGCACACGGGACGGTGGTCCAGGACATCGCAGGTTTTATCGGCTGGACACGGTCTTTTGTTTCTTACATTACAGGGATTTTGACATTTCCCATTGACGCACGCAGTGTTCGAGGGACAATCGAAGTCTCTCGAGCAGGTAAGCGTATCAGGAGCGCAGGTCAATTCCCCGATTTCGTTGACTACGAAGCCATATTTGCAAACACACATAGGTTTGTGATTCCGCACCTGACATCTCTTGTTGACCTCGCAGGTATACCGAGAACTCAAACACGGGTCGCGGCACTCGCCTGTCTGCGAGTGGCAGGAGAGACTCTCCGGACAGTCGTAGTCAGAGGAACAACCGATGCTCGGCGTAGGTTTGGGATTGAGCGTGTCGCATTTGGAATCTGGATGGCAGGCCGTGTGGGGCATGCCGATATAACACTGCGGGCATGAGCAACGCGGCTTGTGCAGAACCACTCGACACAGGGCATTGATTCCACAGGCACCGCGTAGTGCGCACGGGTCCAGACATTGTAGATTTATGCAGGCTTTTTCATTGGGACACTCTAAGTCGCTGGTGCATTCGCGCTCTATTGTCACGATAGTGGTGTTCAAGTCGGTGTAGAGTCGGTGGATCGTGGGTGATGGGACAGGAAAAACAAAGAAAAAAGCATTTATAAGAACTGTGAAAAGAAACTTTCTCACAAATAACATAAACCACATGCTTTGTATTTATGATGAAAGTAGGGTAGGCTCTGTGAAGAGGTATAGAGTAACGACTTTACACTTTTTCAAAATATCAGACATCTTCTCAGAGAAATTACAATGGCAAGCAGCGATATTTACAACACAAGCCCCCACAGATTTCAGAATAAGAGGAAATAACAACCCGTGAATATCAGCAAATATCAAGCATGGGTATATGAGAATGTCCCTTTTGCAGTTCCCAATCTGTATTAATCCTAAAATAGATATATAGTGTCGACTGTAAAAGTGTACCTCCTTGTATTCAAGTGGCACTATAAGGCAAATGAGTGTCTTTTTGTTTATTCAATTATATCCTCAAGACAGATTGGATACTGAAATAAACATTCTACATATGAAGTTATGTGTGAGATATGTGTGGAACGTGTTTTCTCATCTCAAAATTATGTACAGTATATCCTATATTGTATAATATGTACAGATAATGTACTCTTTGCTTATAGGTAAAATATGTATATATCCAATATCGTGGCGACATACTGCTCCAATCACATCTGTCTCTCGATGTTAAGATTTTCACTCGATTAATACGTTTTATGTATTATTCAAGTCCTACTAAACAATACATGGTTATTCTACGGACCATGTTCCTGTGATTGTCAGTATTGCTCGCTAGTCACAAATGCTGTACATAAAATTAATCAACCGCGGCTCGGTTAAAAAGTTAGTAGGCTGTATTTTCCTACCTGTTGTGCATTCAATATCTGGCGAACCGCTTGTACCTGGTGGACATCGGCAAACGAATATAGCTCCATCTCTAATACATTCGGCGTTTTTCCCGCATCCATTCGTTCGACAGTCTCCTAAATCTCTATCTGAGCTACCTATATCAATAAATTGTTAGTGATAATATCAATCAAAAATAAATTATTATAAATATTTATTATCTTACCTTATAATATTAAAATATATTTTTAAGATATTGCATAGTTGTACCTTGTTTTTTTAAATTTATTTATTTGTTGTAATAATGACACATACGTGTAAAAAAAATTTCCTCAATTTATTTTGATATTATTATTTCTCTCATTAATATATGTCTTGTCAGAGTCCAGTAATATAGTATGAAATATAGTACGTACATGCGTGCATTGGATCGCCCGATGGATTATTCGGTGGACAATAGCACTGTGGCTGATTCTTATAAATTCGACAGGCTGCATTGATGCCACAACGAGTGTCTTTGCAAAGATCACCATCGCAGAAACACACTTGATGTGGGTCACCGTGGCATCCCGGATCACATGTGCACTCGAAACCATTTAGAGTTTCTCGGCACTTAGCGTTAATACCGCAAGGTCTTCGTAAGCATTCATCTCCACCTAAGAGTGATTAAAAAATCGCGCGTATTAAAAAAGTTATTCTCACAAATATAATTTCTGTAAATGTAATGAACTTGCCTTTCTTGCAGTTAATCTTCGGATTGCCAAAGTGTCCTGGTGGACAAGAACATTGTGCCTTCCTGTTGATCACACGACATTGCGCATTGAAGCCACAGACGCCATGTTGTAAGCACGGATTTGTGCAAACACCGTATTCGCTGCAATGTTTGTTTAGCTCACAATCGTCATCGTGATGACACTCCAGTTGATAACATTCCTGACTTGGTTCACCCTGATAACCTTCTGGACATAAGCACACCGCTCGATGGCTTGAAACACGGCAAAGTGCATTTATTCCGCAAGGCGATCCCTGAGCGGAACATGGATTCTCACATTGGCCATTTGTGCATGACAATGACGACGGACAATCGGAGTGGGTACGACAGCCAATGAGGCATAAACCTCCATCGCATACGTATCCCTGTATTGTAATAAAACATATAATTTTAATATATTACATTAACATTAAGTCAAAAAAATGATAATTTCTCAAAATTTTCTTGAAATTTACCTTTGGACACGCATTGTTGATGTCGCACTTGATGCGACATTTACCACTATGACAGACTTCGCCGCAAGAACAATCGTTCTGATGGTGGCAGCTGGTGGTGCAAAAGCCAATTTCGTCGCACTCACACAAGCCGTCGCAGGGAGTCATAGTCTTGGCACAATTAATTAGCGCATTACCATAATAATTTGCGGGACAACTGCATTGAGCCACATGATTGACTACTCGACAACCGGCACACTCTCCACACGCTTTGCCACCATCGCATGGACCTGAAGATCACAATACAATTACATTACTCGATTGAAACATTTCAAATCTAATCTAATGTATCAATGATTGTGTTCGGTTTTGACGTTCATACATTGTAAATTTTATTCTATCTTTATTACATACGGAAGGATGATAAAATGAAGTCTACTCGTGACTATACTTACTTCTGCACTGATTATTGATACAAGACTCATCGGTCGGACACGTATTATCACTGCGACATCCAATGTCACACATGCGATTGTGACATATTTGATTTGCGAGGCAATGATCATCGCTGTTGCATATCGTTTTGCAAATACCACCGTCACAACGTTCGTCGCTCAAACAATTCGCATCGCTGAAAAAACATAATCACTTAGTATCAAAATAAGAATAATTTTATACGATTTGTTCATAATTATGTATTCTAACCTTCTGCATGTGGAATAGCACGATTTACCGTAACACGTTTGTCCTGGTAAACATTCAAGTTCAGATGAGCAAGGAAGGAACGTCTGCTTGCAACCAATACGAGCATCTCCTACCAACGGCGATGGACACGTGCATATCTTTTGATGATTAACGATTGTACACTTGGCGTTTACACCGCAGGCGCTAGTCAATGAGCATGAATCTATAGGCAAAGAATAATTAAATAGAATAATAAAAGCTAATAACAATAATAATGTACTTTTATACAAAAAAATAAAGTACAGATGAGCAAAAATAAATTCCAAATGATACTGATGTTCTTTTGACAGAATTACAAATAAAATAAAAATATAAAAAATCTCAGTAGCCTACCAATACACTGATTGTTTATACACTCGTAACTGTCCTGGCATTCTACGTCCGCTCGGCAACCGGAAATACATACTAATCCCTCGCAAATCTCGCCGCTTCTACAATCTTCGTCCCGTCTGCAAAGTGACTTGCAAATACCAGAGTTGTCACATCTCTCATTGCTCAAGCAATTCGCGCTGGATGAACAGACAGGTGTGCAAACGCCAGCGATGCAAGATGTGCCCACAACGCAATCCCGATTGGCCTGACATATTGGGCCCGGTGTTCTCAGACACGCGACTTTGGCAGTCGGATTTGGTATAAAACCGGTAGAACAGGAACACGTAGCACGCTGATTGAAAACGGTACATTTGGCGTTTGGTCCGCATGGTGTAGCTTCACATGGATTTACACATTTGTTTTCTAAACAAGCCTCATTCGCATTGCAGTCTTCATCCGCACGACAACCAAATGAGCACATGTTGTTCAGACAGACATGACCCAAGAAGCAATCATTGTCCAACCGGCAAGTCAACAAGCAATTGCCGCGTATGCATTTCTCATTCAATGCGCAATCATTATCAACAGTGCAGACAGGCAAACAAACGTTCTCGCGACAGGTGTTGTCTCCATTGCAATCTCCGCTTCCGAGACATGACACTGGTACTATAATAATAGATGTTTTATAGAATGTTCAAAGAAATATCGAAGATATTTTCAAATTTTGCAGACTCATTCATATACTTACGTCTTACGCATTCTACTTCGGAATTGCCGGTAAAACCTGGTGGACAGCTGCACTGTTTAATATGACTTTTCACTTTGCATTCGGCATTTATGCCACATGTTCCTCTTACATCGCACGGATCTAAGCATTGCCCGTTCAAGCAAACATCGGACAAGTTACATTCCTCATCCGATTGACAAGATGCTGAAATGATATTATTTATGATATTATTAACAATATCATTAAATACAATAAAATTGCTTCTCAGATAGTTATTTATACGGAAATGTTTTTAATAATCATAAAAATCGAGAAAATTAAAAATTTAACAATTATTTACTCACGTCGACAAATGCCTTCATAACAATAAGTATTGACTAAACAATCGATTTGTGATGAACAAACTACTGGTCTCGGACGACATCCCACGCTCAGATTATTAGGATCGCCTTCGTAATCAGCACGACA
>Ga0157364_1006073_pt1 | contig 12366 bp, 9 predicted proteins | sample AttsexASBM2_FD_111476 | JGI IMG/M metagenome (GOLD analysis project Ga0157364, IMG submission 111476) | Fungus gardens microbial communities from leaf cutter ant in Ribeirão Preto, State of São Paulo, Brazil - Atta sexdens ASBM2 | ecosystem: Host-associated > Fungi > Mycelium > Unclassified ...
ACATTGTTTAATTTTACATACATTTTCTTCAGTGCAGTAATGCAATATCAAAATTTCCAAGGTTATTGAACGTAAAGTTATTGAAATCTAATCTTCAGTATTACGGTACAATTTTCAGATTAATATCCCGAATGGATCCTTAATATCCTAAAATCTCAAAATGACGAATCCCTCAGTAAACAAGCACGTTGAATATTTTCGTAAAAACACGTCGAAAGAGCGCGAACAGCTTCCCGAAGTGCAATCATGAAATCTCTGAAACGTTCATCTATGATTCGTAAATCCTTCGCCAGCCATCCTTGGATTTCTAAAACAAATTACCGCAATTGCGCCTTACTTATTAACGAAGAAAAAAGTACGCGTCTTCGCCAGCGCTTGTTTTTGCCGCTTTGACCGGCGCCCAATTAAGCCTGTTCTTTTTGCAACATTATCTCCCGTTGTCGGCGAGATCGTCTATATTGCGCACTTTGTACAGCTTCCGTGGACAAAATAATGAATGCACTGCGTAGTTCTCGGCGCGAATACGCCGGATTTTTCGCTCAAAATTTAATTACCGCAGCCCGAATTCACGATAACGCAACTCCCCTTTGTGTTGCCGGTTCTCATTGATTATTCCGCGACGCGCGTATCAGTCGGCATTCAAGCTAATTCCGAGTAATTGATAGATCTGTTTGTTTTACCGAAATGTTCGTTCGCACGAATTTGCGTTGACGAATTTCGCAAAAAGAAAAAGAAAAAAAATATTACGCTATTCGGAACGTAAATGAGCCGGCCCATACGAGAGTTATCGATGCCCCGTTATCTGCCATTGATTATTTATGCAAGATATGCTGCTTCAACGAGAGACGCAGTGGCGAGTTGCGCGCTGCCAGAGATATAAAAATAGTCCGCTTTAACGTTGAATCACGTTGCATCCATTGCGAACGCGTGTGTACGCGTGAAAAATCATTTGGCACGAGAGCTACTCTGATTTCTAACGATTTCGCAAGAGCCTCATCGTGTCGTCGTGATATAATCTGGTTCCACGCGTGGCTTTGTTTACCAACCTATTCCCGATGGACAGGCAAAACGACGCGACGGACTTTTCCATGGACACAACCCGGCTCGAAGCGACACGTGGCGATATCACATCGCGTCATTTTCCATCGAGTTTTACGAATTTAAATACGTTTTCTTCATAAATCAATCGCGCGATAGTAATTTAACTGAAGGGCGGAAAATCTCGCGCGCTGCGTATTTAAACGACGAAGGTTGCCCACGATGTATATTCCACGCGCGACACGTGGCACGTTATTATTTCGCATCATTTCCCGCCGGTTCTGTCGACGTTGCGAATTTAATTGCGCTCTCTTCATAAATCAATCGTACGGTATATCATCTAATTGCAGAAGGAAAATATCATATGTGCCAAGCCGTGAATGTATATTAATCTAACCCGAAACTATTTCATTTTGCCATAACCCGATGACGTGCCATTCGCAATTACATGCCGTTCCGATTAATATGTTTCGGAAAGTCGATTTTCTGGAAATTAAAAACGTAATTACAACTATTCGCAGAAAATATACAAGGAAAGGTTTGGTATTTGCGACTATAATTGCGTGGTAAATTAATTATGACTGGGATTCCTATTTATATAGTTATTACTATTAGTGTCAATAATGTTAGTGATAATATTATATTTATTTTAAAAATATATAATTGGCCTCGAAAATGACTTACAATTTATCGTTTTCAGGATTTTCATATATTTTTTATTGTATATATATATAGAATGCAATTATTATTATTATATTTACACTATAACGATAATAACTATAAAAGTGGAGTTCTTAATTATTTTACTGTGTAATATAAATTATCACTTTCAGAGCCAACTCTCTCTATATAAATTTTTTTTTATATACAAAAACTATAAATTATTATTATTAATAATATACATTGTTAAATTTAACTCACAATTTAAGTTATTTGTAATCATTCTATAGATCGCATTGTTCTTATTCAATACGTAAATTTAACAAACACAATGGAGTTAAATTCAAGAAATTAATTTGATTCAAATTGACTTTACCATACATTAATATGAACGCTGTTTACTTTGAAACTAATTAAGTAATTCAACTGCAGAAATGAGTGGATTAAATTTGATTATTATTTTAACAAATGTTTTGAATATAAATAACACATTTTGAGATATTTGTAAGTTAAAAACAACATTAGTAAAATGTTATTTAGCTTAAAGAATTAGTTAATTTAAATTTAATCCTTTAATAACGAACAGTATAGCAGTAATAACAATAATTATAAAAATGAAGCTCCTAACAATTATTTCATCATACAATCTATAATCAATCTAAAATACCAATCACTTTTGTCTCATGCAGTTCTCGTTATTTTTGCATCACGAATAGTTCAATGGACGGATTTATCTCTGCTAAAAATACTCGTAGAACAATAACAACTAAAATAAATGCTTTATTGTATTTACATATATGTTCATTTATGCAAAAACATCTGTTTTTTTATTTCCTTTGTTTTTCCTATTTTTCAACTACTGTCCACAAAAACGAAAAAGCTGAATTTCACAGGCATGTATTTGCATAGGAACGAAGTTTAGTTCGAAAAATAAGATTACGTCAATGCGTTTCGCGCAGGCTGTAAAATACGGCATTTAAAGACCATAAAACGATACGCCGATATTCACGGTCACGCGCACGTGTAAATTTTGGATGCAACTGCAATTTTGCAGCGGACGCTAAGCGTATGACGTCAGCGGAAAAAAACGCGGAGCCCGAAAACACGGCGCACATCAGAAATAGTTCTCTCCTGAAAGAAGGCGCGTGTCTCTAAATAAGATGCAGGTTACGAAAGACAATCTATCTATTCGATGTATTGCGATGTAGATTGCAAGATATAAAAATTACATTACGATCGAGTCTTTTGAAATCGAGCTCTTTGTCTCTCATATAAAGTTTTATACAATACAATCATTCGCGAAAGTTTCTTCAATTAAAAAAAATTTGTTTGAATCAAAGAAATTTGTGCATAAAGAAAAGTTGCTATAAAGAAAAGTTTCTTTGATTTGAACGTCATTTCTTGAAATCAAGTAAATTTTTATGTTCTTCGAAGATATTTTTAAATCAACTTAAAAAATCAACGAAACTATTTCTTCAAATTAAACATAACTTTTTCCTGAATGATTTAAATCACATAAGCGAAAATTTAGCTGCAATCTTGGCCATAAATTCAAACTACTTTCCCCCATAAACTAACGTAAATATTCTATACGTAACGAAAAATTAATTGAAAATAATTTTAATGACAAATAATATTTATTTTTATTCTTCCTCACATTCAGAGAAAAGAATGCTTCGATTTTAAAAAATAATGTTTTAATCAAAGAAATTTTTTCACAAATCAAGAAAGTTTTTTCTTTAAATATAGCAAAGAAAATTCTGTAAATCGAAGCAACCTTTTCTCTGGGTGGCAACATGAATTTTAACGCTTCCGACAGCAAGTCTTCGAAAAACATTAAACATTTTATTGTAGTGGATTATAAATTGGATAAAAATTTGAAAAAAGGTCTGGTATATTTGTCAAAGCTTTAACAAGTTTTTGCTTTCATAGAAGTCTCACTGTATTTTACTTATTTTTTACAGATTTAAATTCATAGAATGATTGATAGAATGGGTGCTTTCCATTTAATGACACAAATCGACAAGCATCAATTTATCTTCCTTAGTGTTCAATGAGTAACGAAGATGGAACGATACTTATATCGACTTGTATCATCAAATGGAAAGCACTTTATAACCTTTACTTAACTCAGTCATAGAATAATAACAAAAAAATCACGTTTTTTAAATGTGTCAGTCACTTTTGAAATAAGAAGGCGATATCTTGATATAAAAAAGATATTCTCTTGAGTTACATTTCAACGAGCAACTTTCTCCTTATCGAACTTAAGTAAATATCCTGACAATTACATGTGAAATTACATGTCTATAAAGGCCAAGTCCGGTTAAGATAAAATATAAATGTTACACGTATAGCTTTCTATTCTCATTTCACATCCCCATTGTCAGTCGAGAATATAAATCGAGTATAGATCGATAAACTAAATTATTGCAGCCCGCGAAGACAGCTCGAATGTACTTTGAATGTCTACGGGAGGTAGAATGCATCGGCCTCGATGCATCCCGGAACGCGCAATGTGACAACGTTACGTAACGGGGGAAGATCGATTTTAATCGAGTGACATCGCGGACGGGATGCCTGTCGATAGGAATTGCGCTTCGAACGGGGTCGTCGTACGTTCAGGAACGTATCTGGTCGGATTGTCGGGGACGGAAATAACTCGGGAAGAAACGCGACTCATAAACTCCGCTGCGCCGCGGCGCAATATTATTATATCCCTCGCCATTCTCTCGACGCGAACAAATCCGCGTTCGATCCTCATTCGTGCAAATTTCATGCGCCGCGCGATTTACCCTCGTTAACCGTCGACGACGAATCGCGTGACGAAAGCCAAACGAACCTGATTCAGAGACTTGCCCGCGAAACTTGTGCACGTTTGTATGTCGAGCAATCTACTTTTCCTCTGGAAAATTCAAATTAAACGATCATAATATAAACATCATATATATGTATAGCCTTGACTATAATTGTGAAGCATCTTCAATTTATTGCATTTTCTTGGAAAGGCGATGATAAGATTCAAAACTAACAAAATACTAAAATTATTATAACCAACAATATTATTTTGAAAGATTGCAATATCGTAAATCTGTTTATGTAAATTATGATTAATAAAAAATCGTCAAAAATCATTAACTCAAAAAGAATAATTTTTTTAAGAGTGGTTTTTTTAAAACATTCTCGCGTAACCCATACTAAAAATAAAGCCTTTTTTGGAATTTTTCTTAAAGAAAAGTATAAGACGTACGATTCTAATTTTTCACATATTTTAATTAATACACATGTTAATATATGAAAAAAATTTTTACAGCAATATTTTCATTCCAAAATTCCAAGAAATTAGTTGAAAGGCGCAAAGTTGAAAAAAATGAGATAACCAAACGATATCTCGAGAACTAATAGCCAGAAATAAAAAACAAAATGTTTTCTTAAAGTTTATTTGCGTGACACGTAAACTACAATTATTGAGAAATATTGAAAATTCGCGAGTTGACACGTGTTTTTAGAAAAATAAATAATGCAAAAATACGTTTTTTTTCGCTCAAAAAAATTTAATAAAAAGTTTAATTTTTAGTGAAACTGGTTTATTCTAGTTTATCTAGCTAGTCAATCTACGAATATAACGTCACAAAAATTTTTTTAATCGGTTAGTTTTTCCGAAATTGTGTCAACTGCCGAAAAAAACCATGTTTCGAGAAAAACGTGTTTAAAGCTTTTTTACAGATTTTTTTTTAATAAAATAATTAAACTATTTGCCGTTAATCAACGATTCCTGGTCCATAAGCCCTCCTCAAACATTTGGCTATAAAAAAAAACTTTTGACAGTAGAATCGTTAATTCTTCGAATTTCTTGCTAAATGACAGTGTATTCTTGAAATATTGTACAATCGAAATATGTAATAAAAAAAAATCGATTTCTTGAAAATTTTACAAGAGAATGTACCCTTGAAGAAAAACGATAAGATCATATTAAGAATTCTTTTTGTCGATATTATTTTATTAGTCGATATTTTTCTGTTGAAAAATTGTTTTTCTTTTTATTAATATTATTTGATTAATCCATAATTTTTGTCAAGTTGAAAAATATCTTTTCTTTTTCTGTCTACTTTTGAAATACAGAAACAGTATATCCATCTACATCAGAAATTGGCAACTCGAAGTTATATTCAAACCGACGTAACATCACATCGCCTCGAACTCGCATTCGTTGCATCACACTCTCTCGCTTTACCTTTATCTTTTCTTTCTCCTCTTTCCTTTCCTGCGAGAGAAATGAGAGAAGTCAATTCGGCGTGGCATTCGCCTTTCACGGATCCTCACGGGTTTCGCGTATATATTTCCTTCATCTCGCGTATATACGCTATGCTGCTATTTCTGAGCGCCAAAATTTAAGGTGCCGTTGCACCGGACGCGCCGACGGCGATGCCGACGATGGAATCGTCGCGCGAGTGGGTGGCCGCCCTCCATTCTGTTCGCTCTGTCATGTCGGGCGAAGCCTTGCACGCGTACACGCGTGTGCGAGCGAGCGCGTTGCTATGGTACCAGTACGCACGCCGGGCACCGCCTAGGACAGGTCAGTGACAAAGCAAGGTCACGTCAAGTGCTCCGAGGGCTTTCGGTATGCGATCTCGTCGCACTCGCACGTCCGTTCTCGCGCGCGAGTGACAGAGGCCTCGTTTCCCCGCCATTTGTCCCCGTAATCTGATGCCCCGCGTGATAAGTAAGTACATAACAATGCAGATGCGCCGTGAATTAATCGTATCCTTCTTGTACTAGACGTGCTTTATCATACGTCAGCCCTCCGCCTCTACCACGCCTTAAGGCCGTACTTTTGCATAAGAAAATGAACCTATTAAAGTTCTTCTAAATTTCTTGCAGTGAAATCTCACTCCAAGAGAGTACAAAGTACAAGCACCCTTGAAAAAAAGTGAAAGAAATTTCACTTCTTGAAAAAAAGTGACGATTTTCCTTTTAGAGTGAAATCTCACTTTTTTGGAATAAGATTTCGCTCCTTTGAAGTGAAAATTCACTTTAAAAAAGAGTAAAATTATCTCACTCTTTCTCAAGAAATAAAATATTTTCATACTTTTTTTCAAGAACAATTATATTTTCACTTTCTTGGAGTGAGATTTCACTGTAAGAAATGTAGAATGTTCCATCAAATTGAAAGAGAGAAATAACTCTAATTGGTTGAATGAACCTATCAAAGTTCTTTTATTTCTTCTAAATTTCTTGCAGTGAAATCTCACTCCAAGAGAGTGAAAGTACAAGCCTTGAAAAAAAGTGAAAAAAATTTCACTTCTTGAAAAAGGTGACAAATAAAATATTTTCACACTTTTTTTAAAGAATGATTGTATTTTCACTTTCTTGGAGTGAGATTTCACTGTAAGAAATGTAGAATGTTCCATCAAATTGAAAGAGAGAAAGGATTCCGATTGGTTGATACTCTTATGCATTATGCAAAAGTCTGTGCTATGCTTTTACTTTATTTATAAATGAAGAGAAAGAAAAACTATTTTCAACTTGAAAAAAATTATTAACTCATCAAATAATAATAATAATAATAATGACAAAAAGAAAAATTATTTTTTAAATTGACAGAAAATTATTGACTAATCAAACACTTATCGATTTCTTTCATGTCCGAAATTAACCTTTTAAAATTAATGGAGGACTCAATTATACATCTCTTTGTAAAAAATATCAAACAATTTTCTTTACATTACATCTGCACATTTGGATTATTCTTATTAAAATATTTAGTATTTATTTTCATATCATTTTCATTTCTTGAAGTTAGTTAAGTAGTTAAGTACCTTTTAATTAACATTTGAATAAAATTTAATACATTTTCTTGAATTAAATTGTCAAGCTCCATTGTTTGAATTAAATTAACAACATACGAAATAAGAGCAGTGGCATTCTACAGAAATCATTAAAAACAAGTCAAAACGAGTACAATTTGACATTATCAATTTAATTTGTAATTTCATTACAGCGTCAATAAACTGTATTACGCATTCCAACTCCGAAGAGTTAAAACGTTTATCGATTGTTCAGTATATTATCCGTAACAACATCCGGATACTCTTTGTTCAATTCGGCAGATGAAATATATGACTATCCGAGAACGTGGGTTCAAGGAAAAAGGACGCGGTCGTTCCATATGCACTTTTGCAAGGAGATTCGGCAGGATGCAACGACCCGGCCTGTCCAAGGCGATCCGGCCGACGACATCTCGCGCGAAAAAAAAAAAAAAGAGATCACGAGCAACGCACTGCGTTTCTCGCTAAGAATAGACAACGGCAACGGCATCGTGGGCGCATATGTATTATCGTGTGAAAACATCGTAAACCATTCTCTTTCGCGGCCGCCCGCGCCACTCAATCCTTTCCACGCAGCACGCTTTCGTTCCTTTTGCGTGCACAATCTGGATAAAAATGCGGCTCTATAAATTTTCTGGATACGATCAATTGAGAGACTGAAATCACAAAGCTCTTGAATTTAGAACGCCGATGGGAAATACGAGAGTCATTTGTAATAATAATCTCTAGTACTTGGAAAAAAGCGATCGAGAAACTTGAAACAATACTCAAATAAGATCGTTAATGTTGTATGTTATATTTTGATAATATTAAATTTTTTTAAGTGATTTCTGTTTAATTTTGTTACTTTAAGTTTCAGTGAAGTAATATCTCACACATTTAACTATTAAAAAATAACAAAGATAAAAGTATGTCTTTTGCATTTTAAGAAATTATGGCCATGTTAATCGCGGAGATTATTATAGGCATTTTACTTATATTTGGTTTATTTCTTGGAGACATAAAACTATTTTTATTTTGATATGAACGCATTAAATTGTAAATGCTTCGTTATCGAAATAATGGACTGAAATAAATTTGATATGATGATATCATTTATATGAAAATAATGAAGGAGCTTTGTGTGAGCAGTCCCTTATGAAAAAAGAAATACCTGAAACTTTTAAATAAAGTCATTATTTGATACTAGATACTGTACTTGTGTCTATTATTTCGACAACAAAGCATTTGCGACCTAACGTTCATAGAACATTTGTTCTTCTTTTTTATTCTGGAATATGTTCACGAAATTTTGAAACGGATTTATGACACACTCTGTTACCGCTAATTAAACCGCTAATAGCGATCTTTGTAATAAAACCATCATTTGAAAGTGTAGGATAAAAATCATATGTTCAAGATATGTACAATTTTAACGTATATGATAAGTATTATCAAATATGCGACAGACATTTATCAACATTTGTATTATTTCAATATTACTTACTTTTTATTTATTTAATTAGATTAAACCACACTTATTCTTACTGTATAGTTTACAGTAAACATGATGACTACCAGCAACACATTTTACCGTGAATTACCGGGTCTTTTTGTGGTATAAGTTTGCGGTCTGTAATATATAGAAGTCTGTGGTTTACGGAATACTATCATAAACTTCAAATACCTCTCTAAATGATTTTCATCGGCAAGTAACTACATAATATAACGACGCCGTGTTCAATCGCTTTCACAATTTTTTCCGCGTGCATTTTGCATAAAGAAAACAATGAAAAGATTCCGTAAAAAAAAAAAAAAAGGAAAAGAAAAATAGCGTTGCAATGTGAAAGTGACGTATGAGAGAGACGGTGATTCGCGTGTCGTAATTAAATTAATGATCGAATGGGTAATCTCTCCCGTCAGTCTTTGTTCTCTTTCGCGTAAAATATCTCGTTTTTCTCCCTCTTTCCCTGACGCTGAGAAACTATCGTTCTGAGATCGTTTGATGGTTGCCACCGTCGCTTTAATTAAATCAAAGTTTCTCCGCGCAGCGAGAGCGGGGAAAAGGGTATGGCGGAAAAAATAAAAGAGAGAGAAAGAGAATGGAATGGAATCGTTAATTGTTATGACCTCTCAGACTCAGTGTATCCTCAAGCGCTGAGCATAATACATAATTAAATTGTAGTAGAATTAAAGATTAAATATAAAAAGCTTTTCTTAAATGAGGAATAAATTAGGTAAAATACATAAGTAATAGAACCAGATATTCTCTTATATATCTTATATAAGTCTATTAATAACAATAATTTTGTAAAATAGAGAGAGAGAGAGAGAGAGAGAGAATTTTAGCTGATTTTTATATTAATTCTGAAAATAAAGTTAGAATTTATCCTACGATCTTTAATTTTTTGTAACATACCTCTTTTTAAAAACTTATTTATTTTGCTATCAACAGTTCCTTGTGAATGTCCTTTTTTTAATTAAAATGGTTAATTTTTGTTTGAAGCCTTTATAATGAACATCATATTGAATTCAATATCTATTTTTCATAAAGAAGAATAATTCATAAATTATTTATTTATGTCTAAGCAGAAGAGATATGTACACTGGAAAAAATTGTAGTCAATTTTAATAAATATTTAGTTGAATACTGCCAACTAAATATTTATCAAATATAAAGATATATTTGATACAAGTAATGTTAATTTTATTTAACAATTTTTTATTTTAATGAACAAATATTTATTTACTGTAAATAAATAAATGTTTAGTATTTTTTTCTCAGTGTAGCAGAGTTTTTAAATGTATGTATTCAAAAACATTGTCCTCTTCACAAACTTATAAACAGTGAACTGATTTGAAATCAGCGCAAAAAGTACTATAAAAATGTCCCATCAAATCACTTTAACATAAAAAAAAATGGAAATTTTATTAACCAGTGATGATTAATAAATAATAATAATAACAAGTAATAAAGAGTATTCTTTTATGCACATTGAAAACAATTCTAAATCTTAATACATATTTCTTTAAATAGTACTAAAAATATGTAAATATTTACTTATAATGAATAGATTACTCAATAAAAAAATCAAATAATTGATTTTTATATCAAATGTTTTAGTAAATATTTATTAAAAATTAATATTTCTTTTAGTGCTATACCTATATATGGTACGTTGTATGGTTTTAACTATAAGTAAAGTAAGAGTTGTGATTAAATAAAAAACTTTATACGACAGAGAGAAGATAGAGATAAAAAAACTAATCCGAGATACGATCGCGAAAAATAGTGAACGTGATTTACGCTGATGATAATATTTTTTAATACGTTCTCTCGTCACCGTCAGACCTCGCTTAAATTTTTATTTCGTCGATAAATTACCGAGATGGAAACAGGTCTGCATGGAAACGTATAAAAGAAAACATCTTGGGACAAAACGCCGTAAACGCGACATCTTTTTCTTTTTCTCTACACAACATCGCGAAATTAAGGCACGTTATTGTGTCGCGAAATAATGACGAGTGTTTGTCAAAGAAGGTAAAGACCAGCTCGTTTTACTTATGCGTGAAATATATTTTTCCGCCTCTCCCAATTGAAACGCAGAATGACTCCGCATCTTCGCGTTCGGCGAACGGCGACAAAATGTGCATCAATTACACAAATTGAGCAAACAATTTCTTACCGAGTTTATCTTAAAATTATCAAAATCATTCGTGCGTATCTTCTTCGAAAAGCTATTATGACACTGATAAAGACAAGTTTGCTTATCTATTGTATTATCTATCTACTTCTACTTCACCTTATCTATCTGTAGTTCTCTAATATTAGGATTTTCCCTAAGCGTCACACTTCTCTTGTAAATAGAAGCACATACACTTGTAAATAAAAGCACATCGCAGATAATTACATAAGAGAGCTACGCGGATAATTTTTGCGTTCCATTTATCTTGGGAACCTCGTGCAAAATCCACGTGAGTGTTACCAATGTTTCGACCACGTGAACTACGCAGTCTGAATTTTGTTTCTCGAATATGCAATTGCCTGCCACGTTCTCTTCAATTCTCTCTGAACTGCGATTAAGCAGATATCACGCATTATCATTTAATTAATTGTATAGACATCGTAATCTGCTCAACGTAAATTAACCTCTGCATCGCAATGGAACGTTATAATAAATCATCTTGAATATTTAAAATACTTTATACAGAGAAATTGAAATGTTTATCATTCTTTCTTAACCCCCATCAGTACTTACGTCTAACCGGATATTTTCTTTGATTACATTGTGAAAAATTGTTCGCTTTTTATAATCTTACATAATCTTAAGCCTTGGATTTTGATCTTCAAAATAAAAGATTGATTAATTACGTCAACTTAAGATACATTAATTGAAAATACGCCAAACCGACGAATATCAAACCGAAAAAAATCTGGAAATAACTAAATGTTGAATGAAATAATTTCAATAAAATGAGTAATATGTAATCGAAAATAATTTGAATTTTCTATTTGTAATAAATATTATTATCAAACAGTTGGTTATATTATTATGTTTGGTAATAATTAGGGTAACTCCGGCAAAAACGCCGCTGGGATTTACGCCGCAGAAGTAAAAAAAATTGGTAATTTTTCCGCAACTATTACATGTCTTTATATTATATTAGTACTGTATTATGCTTTTAGTTTCTTACTGTTAATATTAATGAAATTGTGAGTTGAATCGATTTGTCACTGTAATAAATAAGGCCATAAATAATAAGTAAGGTTATAAATTATAATCTATGTAAAATGATTACTGTAGGGCGTGTAAAAGACTTGTGGTTATTATATATTTCGTGATACATACGTGTAGTGGAA
>Ga0157364_1006075_pt1 | contig 12364 bp, 2 predicted proteins | sample AttsexASBM2_FD_111476 | JGI IMG/M metagenome (GOLD analysis project Ga0157364, IMG submission 111476) | Fungus gardens microbial communities from leaf cutter ant in Ribeirão Preto, State of São Paulo, Brazil - Atta sexdens ASBM2 | ecosystem: Host-associated > Fungi > Mycelium > Unclassified ...
AATATAATTCATTAAATTCATTTTAATTAATTATAGAAAGTGACTAATTAAACAGCTGTTTTAAGGAAAAGAGCAAATGTAATATAATTCTTAATTAATTAAGGAGATTTTATGTGGGGATTCTTATATATAAAATAAATCAGAATAAATTACATTATTTACTTTATAACTCGAATTTTAATATGCAAATTTCTTTATTATTATATTTCTCGATTGACAACGTTGCATATAAGCCTGTGTTTTAAAACTGAAATAAATGTTAAATGTTAATATTAAGGACTCATGTAAATTGTAGAGAAAAACGTGATTCTATATTATACATAATTTTTTAAAGAATGTTATATTCTATTACGAGTAACTGAAATATTAGGTACTGAAAGAGGAAACAGAATTTGCAGTGAGTAAGTCGTGACGGCAAAACGATTTAGCGAAGCGGCAACTCCTGCACGAAGATCGCAGTTGCCGAAGTTTAGCCGATTGCTACCTAAAAGGGGTGTTTGACCAAAAGTACGAGACTTTTTCCGAGAAAGTTCACGATTGACGTGACGTTGAAAGCCCTGCTCGACGATCCGGCAGACGAGTTTTCCAGAAAGAATCCGTCGTTCTCGACGGCCGATCTGAAACTTGGAAACTGCCGGAAATTCTCAAAACGTACCGACGTTCAAAATAGAATGAAGACTTTCCGCATGAGTATCTTACGGCATTGACGTAACAAATTCTAGACGGTGAAAGTGAACACGGTTGAGATAGAAGCGTGTTTACGAAAACATTTTGAAATTTTAATATTTTAACAATCAAATGTACGATTTTAGAATTAAACTTTTAACGCACACAAGTATATGAAATTATCTTTTTAACAAAGAAAACTGTCAATATTTTATTATGTTATATTATTGAACTTACTCATCGTCATATTCGCTTCCTTTTCGGCGATTTATATATTACATTTTCTGTTTATATTACATTTCATTTCTTATTATTACTAGCAAAAAAGTCCCTCCGTGTGTGATATGAATTATCTTATAACAATTTATTTCTTAAATAATCTGTATTAATATATTAATATATTTTATTTATATACAGAGCAGAAAAGAGAAAATTTTATCTATAAGCATAAAAAAATCGAAAGTTTTTCTGACTCTGTGTCTACATATTTTATTACATATTTTGTATGTGTTGTGTGAGTGATATACTATTCTTAATTTCGAAGAAGTTAAAAAGTTAATCTGCAATTTTCAGTCATTAAAAAATTAAAACTTCTGACACACATGATCTATAAATTGTAAAAATTAATAGGCGAGATTAATTATTTTTTTTCATAGAAGAATTTAATTTCATAGGAAATCTGTTACATTGTGAATTTAAAAAAAATATTCAATTATTCGCAAAACATTTGCCTAACTGGCCCTCCCTCCCCCTCCCCCCACTTAACCAAATCTCAATGAATAAATTATATAATAATGCGCTATTTATGCGCTCTCAAAATCCGCAAAAAAAATTTTTGCGCTCGTTTTGTTTAACTAAAAAAAAATGTAACTGTGCAGAATATATGTTCGATTTATTGCGCTATTATACCCAAGCAATTTCGATTTTTTTGCTGCAACCCTTAAGGAACTTCCTTCTTGGAGAGAAAATCACATTACAAGAAAATTATACGGTCAATATTGTTCAAATTGTGGAATTACTTGTGTACAGTATTTATTTATGTTATATAAAAAAATTAAGACTTGAAGTTGGGTTTTGACTAACAACTAGATGAACCTCCTTAAGAAGTTATAAAAAAATAATTTTTTTTTAATCTAAATCTAAAATTTTTTCGACGTTTTTAATTAATGTAGGTATATTTAATTTATAATTAAACAGAGATTGAATAAATTATTAAAAGCAATAATTATTAAAATCTACACACACACACACACACACACACACACACACACACACACACACACACACACACACAACGAGTAATTATTCTGAAAATAATTTTAACTTAAAAGCGTTTACAACAATAATTTAATTAAATTTAAATTACTTTAACTTTGCACGCTGTTTTACGTTATTTAAGGATTAAATATACTACATTCTTTATCTAATATATAATTCAATATGTCTAAATTAAAACTAAAATCTTAACTTTTGTATGTTTTACTTTATTCTTAATTCTTTAATTAGCAGTAATAATTATCTGGTAATTGACCTATAATTAATGAAAGACTCATTGCGAATTAATTACATACAGAATACGCTTCTATTATCTGTTATTTCTTTACATTTTATTTTAACGCCTTTCGATTCTCTTGAGCTTGGTAATTAATTTCACAATTAAATTTTTATTATAATGTTTAAGGACTATTTTATTTACAGAAAAAACGATTTAGAACGAAAGAAATAAGAAACTAAAATCTAACTGCGTTAAAATATTTTCTTTTAATTAGTAGAAATTATGAACCTTATTTTCTTTAAGAGAATAATTTTAATTTTAAAAATTTATTGAAGGGTTTTTTATGAAATACCAATGGATTGTAAAATACATTACTTGCAATACTAACAAAATTAGATATCCTTATTAGAATTCTGCTTCAATTTTATTAAAAGTTTTTTTATCGATATCATCATTGAGTTAATATAAAAATTAATATAAAAGTTAATATAAAACAATAAAATTTATTTATAATATCACAGCTTAATTTCCTTTTACAAATTTTGCCTGAGGCTCGTATATCGCTTCTTGTTTTATTTTTAATATTTGTTCTCCCCACATGAATTTCATTTTTTTCTTTAATGCGATGATGTTTACTGGGTTGCTTCTTGTTCGTTGTTAAATTAAACATTCCATAAATTTATATTCTAGTATGGCGGTGAACCAGGCAGAAGGTTGGCGTCTCAAGAGAAGCCGCTGGAGATTCAGGATCAATTTCTTCAAAGACTTGGTTATCAGGATATATCCCGACGCGCTCGTCTAGGAGTTGATCCAGAACTCAGACATCTTATCGGCTTTCACGTAGGTTAGTATAAATTATAATAATATATTTTTTACTTTGCGGATCATTGTAGAAATCTCTTTTGCGTATTTATATATATATATATATATATATATATATATATATATATATTTTTTTTTTATTTTAAATAATTCATTTCAAACAATTTTTCAAATTTATAAAATGTTATTGAAACAACTGATTATTTTATTATTTATTATTATTTATTCTATCGTCTTTATTCAACTTGCTTAGATAGATAGAGAGATAAGAGATAACTTTGAATTTGTTTATAAACTAAATTGCGTCTAATTGTAAAAAAATAAGTGATAAGCAATTAATTTTGCATTTGTTCAGTAACTTATATTAATATGAAGCTATACTATAGCTCAATTAATTCTAAAAACACTTTGTTATGATATAAAGATATTCTTAAGAAAGATGATTAAAGTAGATAAATAATCGGATCACATGACGAATCGGATATATGTAAACTTCGAGAAAAAGCTAGACAAAATAATTAGACATAATAAATATAAACTACGCATTCCCTGATCTCAGCATATATGTTTCGTTAAAAAGAATTGAACATATTGAAATCTCTCTTCATTTCAAAATTTTAGAGAGAGAGAGAGAGAGAGAGAGAGAGAGAGAGAGAGAGAGAGAGAGAGAAATATGAATGCAATGGGGACAGGGATGGGCGCTTGCACTTCCCCCAAATTTTAACAAAGAGAAATACTTAAATTATAAAAATCATTTTTACAATGAAAAATTAATCTGTCAATGCTCAATTTGTGACGTTACACGTTATAAGGAAACTTGCTGAGATTCTCAAATACTTTAATATAAGTATTTTAACAAGTTTTGTGTGAAGATAAACTTTTGCTCTCTCCCTGACTGAAGTCTTGGATATTTTGGAGTGAGAGTAATATGATTTAAGCTATCTCTTTTTAAACTAACAGTGACAACTTTATAGGAATGTGCCGTCTATTCTTATTATGTCTACGTTTAAGACATACAGAACTGTTATCTGTTATTTCCGGTGCAAAGGAAGTGCGCGGAAATAACTAACATAATAAAACAGTTTATTTGAAACAAGAAAACTAACAAATGTTTCAAAGAGCTTACATTGATCCGATTCTCCCTGTAATCCGATTCACTTTGGTTTACTCTATGATTATATAGATATATAATGCACCTATGTATATATATACGCACTTAACGCACTTTTATTATTTCACGTAAATTCCAATCCCGGTAATTACAAAGCACGTCGGATTTCGTTACATCTCGACTACATTCTCGACGTGCACCATCTTCTGTAAGCTAATTGCGTTAGTTGAGCACTTCGTCATCTCACCCGTCTCCTCGTCACCCAGCATTCGCGAACAACTTTTGCGAGAATCGCACCCATCTAATTCCCGTCGTCTTAACCTTCATTCGCCAAGTCGTGATGATTAATTAACGAGACGCACGGTTTGACTAATTATAAGTGGTGTGCCTATTGATTATGCAGACCTGAGTAGTTTAGCAAAATGAAGAATCGAGCGTATCTGATGACTCGTGTTCTGGATAATTTCAGAATATTTTCATATAGATTCCATAAAATGAAGTAACTTTGGCTAAATTAGGATAATTTTGATCTAAATTTTTTTTAAATATCTAGACAGCAGAGATTTTAGACGTATCTAAAATCAGTATTAAAGTGTCTTTAAGATGTTTTCAAAATCTCTTGATTTTGACGTACTATATGAATATTTTCAAACACGTTAGTTTTATATAAGTGTTATAAACAAATATAATAATATAAAGAGTTGTCTGGACAAAAATAAAGAATATAATATATCTCTTTGATTTCCTTCCAAGGAAAAGAAGGAGAAATGAGCTTGAATGGATGGTCACGCTCTGCTGACTCTTGCTATATAATAATCGCGCTCTCCTTACAGCATCATATTACAGTTATTACGAAAGCAAAACTTTCAGCCGTATTCTACTTTCTTTTTTCCTTTTTTTTGTTTACGGGTCACCCATGACCTAGCGCGACTTTGAAATTTGACATCGGACGCTCTAGGAAACATTCGTTCCACTTAAGCAAAGCATCCCGTATACGACAGTTGGCCATTGTGTCGACACGAGAGCTGTAAATAGGTATTTTCGCGAGCGATCTTGCTATAGAGACACACGAAACGATGGGCGAGTTCGCGCGCGTGCTCTGCTAATTATAACGTTATTGCTGCTATTAATGAGCAATTTCAGGGCGCTTCTGTGCACCGCTCGGTCGCCGGCGATATAAACTCGAAGCGTATTACGTAACTTACGTGGCGCAATTTAGCCGAGTTAATTAAGTTAAAGTGTGTTGCGCGCGGGCGAGTCGCGTGCATCGTCGTCGTCGTCATCATCATCGCAAGACTGTGAAAGCATTTATTTTTCCTCGCCTTTTCGCGATTATTTTTATCTTCTTTCGTCTTTTTTTTTGCCGGTACTTTCGCAAAACTTCCCAACGATTGCTTTTAACGTTCGTAATTATGGTTTTAATGGCGAAATATATAAGGCAATTCTGCGATTTGCTCTTACAGCGTTACGGTATGCGTGTTCACCTTAGAAATATAATCCAAGAGAGGTCGGAACAACTTTCATGCTACTCCGTTAAGAGCTACTTGTCCGTCTTCTTAGCTGCTTTTCACGAACGAACTCTCGAAAATTACTCCTCGCACTTCTACGGCTTCTGTTTACTGTCGTGTAAACTCGGAATAGTTTTTGTGAATACCGGTAAACGGTAGTGTTCACATTTCGCCCAACGATATTGGACACCACCGGTGATTGATATTCCGGCCTGAGAGACGTCCGCACTCTGTTTTTCGTCGGACTGATACACCGGGAAAACTGGCAATCGTAAACACTTTCCGCGCTTCACATTCGGGTGTCCAAACGGCGTGTCAGTGTGTGTTTTTCCGTATTTTTATTTTACATATGCTTGTTATTTATTTAATCCAGATATGCAAAATTCAAATAACCAAATTTGCAAAGATACAAAGGATGCAGAGAACAAGACCCGTATGCTTAAAGCTGCAAATACACGAGATTTCAAAGCGCATCAATTCAAATTTTAAAATATTTTTAAAAAATCATCAATCAAAATTTAAATATCCGAAGATTTATATATCATAGATGTATTCAGAGAAAAATTAGAGAGTTTAAAGTTTCCGAAATTTTTATTCTTTTCTTTATTTTTAATTACAATATAAAAAATTTAATTTTTTTTACTTTTGACTCTAAATAAATTTTTGTTGTTACAAAATCTTCTTTTTTTTTATTATTATACGTAAATAATTTATGGAACTTCTCTTAAAACTTTGTCAGAGTGTCTAATTTTTGCAACATTTTTAAGAAAAATAAAATGCATTGAAATATTAATGAGTATTTCATTCAACCAAATGAAAGTGATATCATCGACCAAAATTGCTGCTTATATATAATAACAGAGTCGATAATACCTTTGAAAAAAATTCCAGATGCCGAATAACATGTAGGTATAATAAAAATCGTATTTATATACGCTGTTTTTGTTTATCCGATTTTACGAAGCATAGGTAAATTCCCAAAATTTTTCATAGAATTCTTTCTTTTATTCCCCATAGCTGCAAATCATACACTCGAATATCCGAGATTTCGCCGACATTTATTTTTCATATACTCGCAGTTGTACTTTATAAATTGAGAGACACGAAAAATTTAAACGTAGAGACTTGAAAAGATGGGCACGTACAACTAAACGCAAAAAGATTGATGATCGAAACGGTATTTACTTTTAATAATTCAGAAACGTAAAGGTATCCAACATCAGCCGAGCGTATTACATCTCTCGTACTTGTCTATCTAGCTTAATATAACCTTCTGGCTTATAAATTTCTTTCTTAGCACATAAATTCTTCCATTTTATGCCGTGACTGTAAATCCGGTATCGCACGTTTACATGCCGTTTGATGTTTCGTGGCGCAGAATTGGAGCGGGATTACAGTGAGGTCGCACACGTTGATGCAGTCGGGGTTGAACGTTAAAACAGCAAATTTATCTAGCAGGCGGCATACCGCTGCATCGACGCCGCCGGCGCCAGCATATTTAACCATAATAACCACTAACGACTGAGAGTTTCCTGGCCGGAAGTACCGGAAACGCGCGCTCGCGCCACCGCCGTCACCCTGGCAAGCGACCGTCTGCCTAGCTAAGCCGAAACGTTAAACATCGATTATCATGTTCCCATGCTCTTGCCTGTAATTTCTCAAAATAACTTTCCGCGAAAACAGAATTCAGGTATTGAGCGTTAAATAGCAAATATAATCCATTTTAGTGAAAAAATAGACTTTGATTCTTTGCAGCTAAGTTTGGGATTGATTCCTCGCGATCCGAGATAATATAGGTATTTCTGAACATAATGTATTGTATTATATAATTAATGTATTTTGTTATATTATAATAATATATTAATTTATATTATATAATATATTATTAAATATATTATATTAAATATATTATATATATTACATTTTATATATATATATATATATATATATATATATATATACATTTAATGTTTCATATTAATTTATATATATATATATATATATATATATATATTTCCTTTCTTTGTGAGGTAAGGGAAAAAAGTATCTTTTCTCAGATAATACGTACATACATAATGCATGCATACATAATCAGATTTCAATTTTAATTTTATTAAAAATTGTTCGTCCAAGATGTAACTACCGTTTTAATTTTTCTTTACTCACATTCGGAGTATGGTTGATCATTTCCAGAGGATCAGTCACACTTTTTTTTTATGTAATAAAATAACAGAATCCATGATCATATAATAAATCGTTTTCCCTTTGAAATTGTTGAATATTGTTCGTACCATAGCATTTTCCAGTCGCAATAAAGCTCACGCACGCTGGCTTTAATAACCGCGCACGATTTATTGGATTTTATCGCGGAGATGGTAAAGCAAAGCTCGCGAGCATTTCTCGCCGTGGGCGACGTAGTCTGATATTTACACGTCCACAAGGAAATATCAGACACTGCCATGGTAATAATTACTTTTTTTCTGATAATGAAGATTTTACTTCTTGCACATTTATATTTGTTCGGTTGCCATGCATCGGTCAATTTCTAAATGTGTTTTTATAAAAAAAACTTTGAAGCGTTATTTATCGAAGCGTTTTGAAAAGCGTATTTTTAAAATAAGTTATAATATATATATACATATAATTTTAGGAAAATTAGATACATTAATTTTATAATATTTGTATCATTGAATATGTACATATTCAATGAATGTAGATATATATATATATATATATATATATATATATATAAATCTGAAATTAACTTTACTCTCGCGAGAATTTATGTAAAAACATTGTTTTCAAATACGTTAATACCAAAATACTATTTGTACGATCAACGCATCGAAAAATTGCCGTTAAAAAATGTGTGAAAACTATGAGCGTGATTCAACACCGGATACTTTTTACAAGTTAGCTGCGTGATGGTTTTACATCTCCAAAACGTTTAAAAGTCTATATTGCAATGAGTTGAAAAAATAATATTTTGATTCGCATCTCGCATATGGTCTGTAAAACTCTCTGGAAATTTGCGTTTCTGTTTGTGAACGTAACTCAATTTCACTGCGCGCCGTTTGCCGCCGCATATGCAATGAAAAATTCCATATACCGCAGTATATAGAGCAGTTTTGAATAGAATCGACAAACTTTCAGAAATGATAAAAAGAGAGAAATAAATATTTTATAAAAAGAAATTTATGTTTTACAATTTTATTTAAGTATTATGTAATTATATTGACGTAATTTAACATATTTAAATTTATTTCTTTTAATGTTATCTATACGAAGTGTTAAAAAAAACCATTTAGCATTTATATAGTAAATAGTATACATCTAAGCCTTAGTGAACGTAGGTCGAAAGCTCAATCATTTCTTAGATATAAATAATTTTGTCTGTTAGTATAATAACTAACTTATTGTCTCTTCTACATGTTGCATATGACTTGAAAAGAGAAATTGAGATAAGTAATATTAATAGCATTTGGGAGAATTATAGGTTCAATAAAGTAATCTCCCATAATGTCCATTTAATTGTAATGACTGGTGGTTGATGTCAGTTTACTGATTCCGGATGAAATTTTTCATTATAATGCGTGTATGGAAATTGAATCAGAATATTCATAACGCAGTTTGTAAACACCGAGGTATAAATCTTCGTGTCACATACAATACGTAGAAGTGAATAAATCAGTTATGATACTAACATACAAAATTGTTTATAAATATCTTAAAAACAATTGAGTTTTCGATCTATATTCACTAAAGTTTTTTTATGATGTATACTATCTACTATGTAATGCTGTTTGTGAATGGTATTTTTTTAACAACTGTATAATACATTTAATATTTTATAATTTCTATATAATTTTCATTTTTATAAAAAAAAAATTTTGTTTTTTTTAAAAGTGAAATATTTATTTACTAATATAACAACAGTTTCTTTAAACTAAAAAGAAATATAAATATTTATGATACAAATCATAAATTTTAATAATAAAATTTATAACGTAAATTCAGTAATGTAATTTTTTAAGTAAATCTGCTTTCTTTTTGCATATTAGAAAATTTATGTGACCATATCAAAACCTTAATCCTTTGATTTCAAAAAATGTCGCATGTGTCGCCTCTAAAGAGGCACCTGAATCATTTGCACGTTGATAAAGCGTTGGTAAATAGTTATTTACCGTTTAATCTTTTTTCTTTTTTTGCCAGGACCCGCATCGCCATTGCCAGATCTAGTGGGATACAGTCGTTGCGGCTATATTTTGGTATTGAAGGGATTGGTTTTTCCTCAGTGGAAGCGACGACCTTTGGCTGTCATCGGGTCCAGACTTTTCCTTTATCCGGGTAAGTGTTTCATGATGAGTGTTTATGGATCCCGTCAATCTCCAAGATAAGAAAATTCGAGACAAAAAAAAGCGTGTGATTCGTCCTTGGCTGACAACAAATATCTGTGATGGAAAAACAACCCCTAAACGTTTGTCAGAAACATTAGGAATCCGATAGTATATCTGTCTCTTTTACCCGTAATTCGTGAAATCCTGAAGGAATTTATAAAATTAGAGCGTGATGTAGAAAATCTTTAAATTTCATTAAAACATCTCTCAAAAAAAATTTATCTGCAGTTATTCTCAGTTATTCTTAAAAACTTAGATACATTTTTAAAATTGCTGTTAGTTATTAATTTGAAAATCCAGACTTACGTTCCTTTCTGAGTGAATTATGTTATGTTAGACACGAACTGAGAAAAAATAAAAAAATCAACTTAAAGTTGGAAAATTTTTTAATGTATTATTGAAAAGATTATTTGTCTTGCAAGGCGTTTAAGGTGATACTTAACTACAAATTGATTTAAATTAACATGTATTAATATATTGAGTTATTTCATAAAATTGTTAAATTATGCTCATATAAATAATTGCAAATTCAGCGGCAATTTTTTTTTTTTAAACAAAGCTACCAAGAAAGAAAATATTACGAAATCAGCCCCATATCTTCTCTCGCCCTTCTTGCTTCCTTTCCCAACATTCAAAATATCATGATTTATCTACGTCCATCCCTTATCCTTCTGTTAGAACGATCCTGTCACCGAACAGGATGCGTGCCGTGGATCAAGAATTTCTTCGGCCGAAAGGATTTATCGTCCTGACGTGCAATTACGTTGCCGAACATTCAGATACGCGCGTTGCTATCGCGCAAAAGAAAAATGGCATTGCTTGCGGAACAAGAACTATATTTACAACATGAATAAGTAATATAACGAATTGAAATAAATGAATTTGATAGAATTTTTATGAATAGAATGAGCTCCATTCTTGCCTGTCTAATAAACCCATTGAACGAACTTGTTTAACGAACCCGGTTAATTGGCTGAGAAATACGCATTTCAATATCGAGTTACCATCTCGAAAAAGCTTGTGTACACTTTTGTATAAGATAAAAACTGAATTGTACATTTATACACAAAACATTCTATTTTTGTTTGCCTAATAAACCCATTTAATGAATTTGATACGTTTAAAATTTTTCTAAAGATACATTTAAAATATTACTACTCAAAATATCTTGTGTACAATTTTATATAAAATAAAAATTGAATCGTATATTTTTATAAATAAAACATACACCATATTTGTTTGTTTAATAAATTTGTTGAATGAACTCATTTAATTGATCGAAAAATATATGCATTTCGATAAATATCGAGTTATTGTTATATCAAAAAAGTTGTGTACTTTTTGATTTTGTATAAGATAAACGTATTGAATCGTATAATATATTTATATAAATAGAACATATATTCTATTCTTGTTTGTCTGGCAAGTCTATTTAATGAACTTGTTTAATTGGCTGAGAAAGATATGTTTAAACTATCTCAAAATATCCTGTGTACATTTTGACACAAGATAAAAATTGAATCGTATCTTGTGAGAAATTTTAGATTACATAATATTTTATAATTTGCACACTCTATCCCTACGAAGACTCGTTGACTCAGATATTTCTGCCAAATGACAACGAACGCAACTTTGCCGAACGTGACTGGAATTAAATCGTCTTCTCCCTTGCGAAGCATTCGGACACATTCTGCGACGTTTTCTAAACCATAAATGTGTGCGGTGCACGAAGTCAACGACAAAATGATCAACGATTTCTTATTACTTTCGGAACAATAATGACGTTTAATCTAATAATGTACTCTTATAATTTTGACTTCGCGATTTTTATGTATTTTATTCGAATTAACATGCGTTATTCAAGTTACTGAAAAATTAAATGATATTTCGTCTGCGTATTCATTTATACTGCCGAAAATGGAAATTATTTAACGGTAAATTGGCAGCGCCGTAAGCAACGTCGTATATCGCTTCATTTGTGATGCATGTTGTTTTAAAATTTTCATTACCTTGCAGAACCGAAATTTTTACTCTAAATTTTGCTTTTCTTACGTCTGAAATACATTTTTTTCAAAAATTTTCTAATACAAGTAATAAGTAAGATTATTTTATTTTTTTGTATTTATAACTTGGCATTTATTGAAACTTTTTACATTTATTTATAATGGGTTGGTTATCGAAAATAATATTGGCAATATTGTCCCACTTAGCTGTACTGTTTCATTCATGTGATTTATAACTTTAACTAGAAACTACTCTTTCGTCGATATTAAAGCAATCGTGGTTGCTTTCGTGGCGTATAAATTTGTACATAAGACATACGAAGAAAGTTAATTAGCAATATAATACGAAAGAAATTGAAAAT
>Ga0157364_1006076_pt1 | contig 12363 bp, 8 predicted proteins | sample AttsexASBM2_FD_111476 | JGI IMG/M metagenome (GOLD analysis project Ga0157364, IMG submission 111476) | Fungus gardens microbial communities from leaf cutter ant in Ribeirão Preto, State of São Paulo, Brazil - Atta sexdens ASBM2 | ecosystem: Host-associated > Fungi > Mycelium > Unclassified ...
ATATATATACTTTTCTTACTTGTTGATTATTTTATTCTTTTTATATTTTTGTTCATTATTTTACATTTTATAATATTTTTTATTCGTTATCTTATTCCTCTTATATTTAATTTTTATATTATATTTTCATAAAAATGAAGAGTTGAAACTTTTGTGATAGTGCATTATATATACACTATCTCAGATCTTTCTTACTTGTATAAATTGTTCATTTTTCACCATTATTGCTTTCTTCTAAGAATAATTACTTTTTCATATTCTCTCTATATTAGATTATATCAATATATCTGCTGCACAAAAGAGTAATTTTGTACAATTTCTCGTTTGTGAGTATTATAATACTTACATGAAACGAGCATACTCGTCATCAGCATTCTCTCTTGCACACAGAAATTGCAGAAACAAGAAATTCTATTTTTGTACGACTTAATCACGCGCATATACTACTTCATCGTCGTTAGTGGAATAGCGCTTGCTTTGTACGGCGTGACTGCACCGCGCGTAGTACATAAGTTTTACATATACGGTCGGTACACACACGAGAAATGACATTCGTCCAAGTTAATGCAATACATAGCGGAGATGTGAGGAGAGTCGCACATACGTGCCAACGCGGAAGCACAACGGTAGACGGAGAATATAAATCTCAAACAAGCGACATAGGTAGTATATCTCTGGTACAAAAGGATTTCTGTATACCTGTCGTAGGTCCAATCTGCGGAAACGCCAATAAAACGTCGGCTCCTTTTACCTCGATACATTCAGGAAAGTTGTGATATCTTTTGTTGAAGATGAGAAGACGTAAAATCGCGATGAGATCGCTTTTAAGGAGCCATTGTGTCGCGCGCGTGTTTAGATTTTTATAGAGACTTTACGGATAATCTCGTGCGAATCCCTCTTTTGCTGACGAATGCTGTATAAAACTGGTAAACACCGGTGGCCCTTCTTTAAATTGGATTTATGGTTTTTCGGCTCAGACGTCGAGAATTGCGAAACGAGTCAGCATAATTTGTCATGTCCCCTGCTCGCGACTGAAGACACTTTTACTGTTTTTAACGAGCAATCGTATGATTTTATATAAAAGATAATCCGTACATTTTACATCGAAATGGACTGGTCGTTTAGTTATGCTCGTACCACGATTAATTTTTGCATTGCCCTGGGCCGTGACAGCTGTGAAAGGATTTCAGAATTTTGAACAGAATCGTTGCTTCGTACATATTCATGTATGCATACACATATATATATATATGTATATGGACTATACAGAGTTTCAGATGCTTCCCTGTCGCGTTTCGCATTGTCTGTCTAATCAGGTATGACTTCTTGACTATTATATAGTCTCGCTATCGGCGAACTGTCCAGTTCGTGAATGCGACATGCATTTCCTTCATTATTCGAAATTTTAGACAAACGTGACGTTCGTTTCTTCTCATGAGTCGATGGCATATATTCCATTAGTGTATGCGAGCAAACGAAATTACTTTTCAATACGGTACGCTCAGTACAGTATACGTCTCGATACAGCTCGGAAGTAGTTATGCCAAAATCAATAGAAACCTGACGTTCGCGCGAGAGAAAAGAAAAATACGCGATACTTTCTTACCAATTTGTATCAGGCGTCTTCGAGATTTCCGATAAATTCGAAGCACGAAGTTTGAAGATTCTATTCTCGGTTCGCGCATAAAAGCAGAATTCCCTTAAAAATAAAGAGATGTTCGAAAAATGCCGTGGGCATGCGGCAGGATGTTTTGACAGTCCGTTTGAAATTCCGTCCATGACACAAATCCCGTTCTCTCATAGAATCGTGCGATATTACGATAATCCCGTAGGACGTAGTGATTAACTACACGGTAATTAATAGCGGAACATCGTTGAATATCCGCTATCCGATCTTATATGAGACTCGTGAGACGATACGATAGACCATGACTACCGTAACGAATCACTACTTCACGCGGCAGGGCTCGACCTAATTTTCCAATGTCATAATTCGATATCAGCTGTACACTGCCTGTGACGTGTCGATCCCATATCGTTTCATATAAGCAGGTGCTTGTAATCAACTTCCCTTTGAATAATATACGAGAAGTCTATATATTCTTCATGTTAAGGCTTTGATCCGAGGCTTTGATCATATTATATCACTCTTTGTACGATAAAACAGCAATAATCGTAATGAGAACTCGTACCGAATGATCGTAACGAAAGAGATCCTCTACAATCATCCACAAAGAATATAATGAATCTTAAATAACCAACAAAGAGCAAAAAATTGCCAGAGGATTACAGTTTTTTATTGCATGCGATTTAGTCTAGTGCATCAGCTGAAAAACGACGTAAAAGAACGATTGAGTGAATGCTTTGACAAATAAATGGAGTTTTTTTTTCTTAAAAGTATATATTGATTTTTTTATAAAATATTGTCTTCGATGACTGATTCGATATAAGTACGAGGAGAAATTTAGCGCTTTCCAAAAATATACTTGTTAAATATCCATATTTCCGGAAAAGTGACGTTATTGAGTTATTTTGATATTGTTTTTATATTTTTATATTGAGTCCAATCAGTGTACAAGTCTTCATAATTACAGTTAAATTAATTATTCGTAATGATATTATCCAGCGTTATCATTACTGGTTGCTGGAAAACGATTGATCTCGATTTTTTTCGTATATCTTGCCGCAATATTTTAATAATGTCTTTTGAATCGTTTTTGTGTTTTTATTATTACCAAAGTTTTATGAAGCTGATATCGATTAAAGATGTATCACATATCAAAACATTATAAAAAATATATAAATCTCATAGATCGCTCTATTATTACGTCTGAGCATCTAGGTAAAATGTGAGCACAATTCTCATTGGTTAAAAAATTATTTATTTTTGTTTGTCTTAATTTTTATATAAAATCAAATTTTTTGTACATACTAATAAAGCTCTAATAAACATTCGTGCAAAAATTTATTTGAATACACTTACTTGTTCAAAAGTTATTTAGCTGAAACTGCTGCAAAATATGATAATTTCGTTAAAAATCAAATAATTTTGCTTTAGGCAATTGGTTTCAGAACGTATTTATAAAATTTTTTGTTGATTATTGATTGATGTTGGTTTTTTTAGTTGATTTTTTGGCTAATACTTTTATCTCATATATTATACATATATTAAACAACTTAAAATATTATACATACCGTTTATTTAAAGTTGTTTAGAGTTAAAATATTATACATACCGTTTATTTAAACTATGTGTATCAGCTATGTTCGAAATTCTTGTATGTTGCTAATAGCATGGATTTAGGAAAATTCTGATCAGACCAGACCGCTATTCAGCGCAACTTAATGGAAAAACATTTAGCTTTATGTTCATCGGAAAATACAGCCCGTTGATGACAGGATTAATAAAAGCCTTTAATACGTTCTACAGTCAAAAAGAAATATTACCGATAATTTCCATTATTATTGCGTCGATCACTTAAACACGCATTTTGTGATAAAGATACAAGCATAAATATATCTCGCGAAAGCTTTTATCATTCGTCAGTGATCCGCTTCATTGTTTGGTCGTTACTACATAATGTCGGGCCACCCCCTCATTCAATGAAACTATGTACAGCATTGCGTTTGCAATACTGTAATTTCCCACTTGATGTCATTTCCAGCAATATGACGCGTTTAATTATACAACTGCATTTGTGCATTATTAGGAAACGTACGATCGTTTGTGCGAATCATTCGTAATCCTGACATATGACATTTTATTAATCATCGGATAAAGCGCGCCGAGCAAACGGGCGAAAATTTATCACTCATAATCTTTATTAGGCAATATCGACACATCGTGTCGCTCGTATTGTCCAAACGAGATGATAGGGATGGCATGTCATCATTTTCACGGCTCTCTCTTTTTAGAACGATAATAAACATCATATCCTGTAATTTGACTATAAGAGAATAATCATTCAGATATCGTGCATAAATATTGCTGGTAAAAAATGTTACTGAGCGTTCAAGAATGTTTAAAAAATGCTGAAAAATAGTTAACAGTCGATAGCAGCTTAGCACGCAATAGCATCGTTTATGACGAGACATAAATTTTAACTGCGTATTATACAAAGATACGTGCGATAAAGATTATCTTGACGCAGTGTATTCTCAAGTATTTCGAGTGAAAACTCGATAAATTGCTCACATTCAGAGGGAAATTCGAACAAAAATGCTTGTTGCAACGAGAGGTCATGTTTGAAGAAATAAGTTGATGGCAAAATAATTCACCTCTCGCAGCAGCTTTGCTGGCGAATATGCTCAAACTCCGTACGACCCGTTGACGGAAAGCGCACTGGGATAAGAATAACAATGGAAAGGAATATGGTAGATGCCAAACAGTTTGTGATGCAAACATCGCACAGAGAAAAGAATGTTTTATTTGAGGGCCGCTCGTGAGTCGATCGATCGATCGTTTCTGGCCGAACAACAAACATTTGACGATGGATATGTGTATGTAAACGCACGCGGTCATATTCATACTCGCAAAAATTTTCTTACGCATGTATTTGTGTACTAAATTCTGTACTTTACGATATTTATATGAGCCAATTACCAGTAGCGCAAAAAATTATCATTTTTCAAACTCATATTTTTGTAATTTTAAGAGAATCTGTTGTGAATATCTGTAAGAGAATATTCAATATATTAATAAATTCATTATGCTCATTTTAAATCTAATAAAGTTTCATTACAAAATATTTATTAATATATATAAAAATTCAAGAAAGAAACTGTGAGATTTTAAAAAAATTTCACGCTCTTCTGTAATGTTGATTCTTTGTACGATACAAGAAAAGATGAGTAAGAAATCTTTGACTATATTTGTTAATTATTCTATTGATATTACTTTAAAAAAAATTTGATGTTATCAAGAAATGCACAGACGAAAATTTTATATGTAATTTTCCATTTAATTACTTTATAATAATGCGTAAGTTTATTTATTCTTTTGTCTAAGTTTATTAATTCTTTTAGTTTCTTATACATATATTTAACAAATATACTCCTTTATCCTCGAGAATTATGCATGTGTAATTTTTTTTTATAAATATTTAAGTCATTTAATAATTTAATTATTACAAAAATAAACATTTCATAAAATATACAGCGTTGTAGATATGTATATGGAAAGAACGATTTTTTAATGAATCTAAAAATTTAATCAGATACAAATCAGAAAAAGATTTTGTTGAATCATCAACATTACGTAGAATTTTCGATCAATAATACTACAAAAAGTTTTGACATTGTAGCAATTAGTTTGAGTGTCCTATATAATTATTTTGATTACTTTAATTATTTTGATAGTCCAATAAAATTATTTTTAGACTTGTGTCTGACTAAATTTTTAGATACTTTAGCAATCCTTTCCATGTACAAACACGTATGTTAAGTATACATTTTTTTCCTTTATGTAATCATGAATAATCAACCTTGGACATATTTATCTTATTCCATTGACATTTTTTACTTTAGGCGTTAATACATAGAAAAATGATTCGAGCAACGGTGTCGGTAAGATTGAAGGAGATTTTTTTATCGCAACGTTGGACAATAATTCATGCTGTTCGAGTCATTAAAATATTTGCTTATTCACGAGATATAAATGCACATAGAGGGGAAGAGTTCGTTGCGCGAACTGGTGCTCTTGAATACTTCTTTTCGATGATAATTTTTTCCTAAATCCGTAATTAATCTTAGTCGTCTTAAATATGCAAGTATCATTCCGGCTACGAGATAGTTATGAAGCTCTATGATAAATGACGCCCGTGAGAAAAATTCGCACTATCGTCTTCCATCGTTAGCATTCTCTTTGTCACTCCGGATTAAAAGCGCAATGAACTCTACGTAGGGCTTCGCATCTTTATGCCAAATTGAAAAGGAATAAGTCAGTCGAAAGACTCGTCTAATTATGTATGTACATAGTACGCCTCCTGGTCTAAGTTAATAAATAATGAATGTGCGAGTATGTGTTTTCTGATATACATCTCTCGTTCAAAAGTCAATAATTGTCTTTGTAAAATTACCTCTTTGTAGCTATAATATTTGATAATATCTTATTCGGTTAATGTCGCGATGAAAATTACATGAACAAATAATAAACAAAACGAACAGTAAAATATACTTTTTATCATGCACTTTAGTGTGAAAATATTATACATGCTCACTCATTACACTCATTACATTAGCAATAAAATGGTATTGGATTAACAAAATGCTAAAATATAAATGAATAAATAATCTTGATAGCATAAAAAATAATATAAATTATATTATACATACAATAAAAAATATTAACTTAATTTCGTTCACTGCAAATAACTCGAATATGTACATTAGTAGCTATTGTTGCGAAAAATTTCATTCGGAAGCATTGTATGTAATTTTGATTCGGCAATCTGGAGTTAGAGAACTCATTATACACCAGGGAGCGATACATCTTCTGCACCATCATTGGGTTTGCTTTTAACTTTCGCGGCAATTCGTAAAAAAAGAACAAGGAAGACAGATCTCGATCGCATTTCGCGATTGCCTGGCTTTCCTGCTTCGTCAGGAGCCGAAATGAGAATAAAGCCGACCACCTCCGTGAGTTGCTTTGATACGAAGTATCTTCATTTGTGCGGATAGCGCAGCGGGCGGTTTTCTCTCGAGCATTTTGTATGTTGATCCGGAGGAAAAAATCCTTTTGTGTGTAAAACACTTTGAGTGCAGATCGTAACCAAGTGTCTCGCGTATGAATGATTAATATTCGCCTTCGACGTAGCCAATTAATTAAACTGCTGTACTATAGTAATGTTGATCACGCGAGGCGATCGAGATTGATACGTATAGCTTTTTGTTACATCGCGCACGAGCAATGGGTGCGCCATAAGCAAAAAGGTCAAGAGAGTTGAAACAAGCTATGGTTCTTCGTGACTCGCCGATATTTTTACCTTGTGTAATATATCCTCTTATATAAATATCCCGTAATGAATTAACGTAAAGTTAATGAGCAAATTTTTGCATGGATTTCGCATGATTCATATATTTTTAAGTGAGAATTTTAATTAGATGTTAATGCTTAAGAATCACGTAGCACGAACTAGAATGGCCAATAATGATTCAAGAAAGAAAATTCACTTTCATCAAGTAAATGTACTACTTTCAACCGTGTTATTCTCATCTTTTCGTCATAGGTCGCAGGTTTCAAACTGCCATCACGTCGACTGTATTCGTGTGCTTGTTGTTCGTAGCTTTGTCTCGCCTGTAACAACAGATGAAAGCGCGTGAACGAGCTTGAAGCTGGAAAAAGGCAGAAAAGGTGGAATTGTTATCGGACCGAAACATATCTTTCAAACGAGTCCAGCAAGCTGGCGTCGTTCCAATTTGTTCTATGCTAGCTTTTATACCTGAGAAAGAAATCTGCCAAGAACTTACAACAAAGCACGATTGGGACGTTAATTAATAATAATTTCGATGATAAATATGCATGCAGAGGAATAGTACTTACGAATCTCATAGCCATCATGCTTTCTAATTAAGACTACATTTATCGCGATTCGAGGAAAAATATTGCCGACAATTTTCATCGTCAGTTTCTGGCACGATTCCCGATTATCTCTTTTTCCTTTAATTCGACTAGTTTGAAAGTGACAAGGAAGACATAGTGGATGACCATGTAAACCGGGTGTCGTCCAATCTCGTAAATTTTTAATATCAAAATGTTAAACCACATCTGAAAAATAAATTCTTGTTCAAATCGTTCTATTTATTAATTTTCTCTTACATAATGCAATTCTCCGATCATTAATATAGCTCTATCTATTTTTTTTAATATTTCTTTTTTGAGTAAATGAATTAATTAATTATATAGACAATTTATTAAGTAGCATTGATATGATCTCGAGTAGTAGTAAATGCAACACATAAGTGTGAAACTCGTACGCTTACATTATGCGGCGTCTTGGTCATAAGCAAGCAGAACCCGCATATTAAGCTGAAAGTAGAAACTTCAAGAGAACAACTTGTTCGCACATTTGACTACGAAACGGACTAAGGCAGACTACAGAGTGGCGGAGTCTAGGTCAAAAGTTCACACAGCTTGAGCGTTGGCGTTTTCGAAAGTTTTCGTAACCGATGACCCTATATATTCATAATGGAAGCAACACGTCTGAACAAAATTGTATAGATTTCCTTTATTTATATTTTACAATATTACGCGAACAGACATTGTTCGTAATACGAAACGTGTAATAAAATAAATGAGTATAAAACCGTGATATAAAAAAATATAATTTATGAGAAAGTCACGTCGAGATTGCCATTCAAGTAAAAATAATGACATAAAATATAGTCTGAAAATACATTATGGATCTCTATATATGGATGTAGAGTCACTAGATTACGAGACATAAAATATGATATTGGAAGTAAATTGGAACGATTAAATTGTTAATTTAGACATTTTAAAATATTATCTGCTTTTAAAATATTTTTTACATTACAAATATTATTATCGATATACGAACGTAATTCTAATGGAAAGTACTTTTCGTATGAGAATTATAAAATAAAATGTAAACTGATGTAGTATGCTATAGTAAAAATGTGCTGATATACATAAATGAAAAAATATAAACACGAGAGTGCGTATTATAAATACTTATAAGCGATGTTTTGCAATAATATTATATATAGGTAATACAAGCTTGTATTATAATTAATATAGTCTTGTTTTAATCTTCAGTCGACAAGTTTGGTTATTTACCGCCAGATTAAAGTTGCAAAGTACTAAAGTGTGACGCATCACCTAAGTGAACTTTGTGAGATCGAAACTTAACATGGATGTCACTATCAATCGGAGTATACATACATTTTGCACAAACTTACCTTAGCTCTTCTCAAACAAGTAATAAATAATTAGATTACTTCACAGAGAGGACCCAATAATACATTTGCAATAATATTCTATAAGACTTATTAATCCTATTTCATATTCTCTCGCTTGCTATATCATGTTATAAAATAATAAAAGAATATTACTTTAAATCTGAATAATACAAATTAAAATATACGTTAATTTTAATGTCTGAATAGATATTTATAATTTTATTACTTCATATTTGTCTTGATTTTATTGCTCTCTTTTTAATATCAGAAAATATATCTAATTGTCCAGTTGTCCAGTTTATTTAAAAGCAAATAAATAATTTGTTTTCGGTTAGATATTCAAACCAGCATAGTTATTGATTTTTACCGAAACAAAATTAGAGACAAATTGAAAAAGAATGAGCAAGTATTAAATTCCTATTCAATTATGTTTTTGTGCTAATTTAACAGACGAAACAGAAATTTGAACTCTGAAAAACTCCAAATTATCTTTGATTTGGTCATCGAAATTGTAATTTTTTCATTGATGTTCCATTATAATATATCCGTTTGTTACATCGTGAATAAAATATGATAGTTTAAAATATGATTTTTTTTCATCTCAAACTTTGCCTCCATTGATGCATACATAAATTGATGCACGCATTTGAAGCCTAAAGATTTCAAAATAGGTACATACCAGAGATCAAATTTCAACCGTCAGGAAATCTTAGAATTTAGTGTATACATATCTCGCGTAAACTCGTAGCGGTATCTTCACAGAAAGTTCATAAATAATTGGGTTACTTTACACGAACTAAATATAAGTCAGGCACTTATCCTGTGCATTGCGGATAATCGTATTTTACCGTCCACAACCAACGGGACGTTAAAAAATTTATATGGTAATAAAAGTATCGCAAAGAGAATCCCCAGAATAATGAATGTTAAATTACATTGAGTTGCGCTATACGTTGTCAGGTCCATTAAAATGTAGAATTGTAATTGCATATGCGCATCATAGCCTGAAATAGCATTGCTAATTGAAAGCTATATTATTTAGAGATATACGAGAGTTTTAACTTCTTAAATTGAGATTCGTGTTTATATTGATTTTCTGCTTCTTACGATTTTATATTATAATGGATGCAAGGCTATATATTTCGCTCAACTTTGTGATTAAAATATTTTAATACTCGTTATGTTTAAAATTTTTGTTTAAAAAAAACGCTATTAAATTGAATAAAATCTAAACACTATTCAATTTTTTGGTAAATATTTGGCGATTAACTTGCAACTATGTTAAAGTGTCTACGTTATAAGCTACATTTACATGTTTGTGTTCTATTGCACGAGGAGTTAATAAATAATTGGATTACGCGGCGTTCGTGGTGGCGATATAATACGGACACGTAGCCGCCGTGATGTTCGATAGTAATTTTCCTCGCAGATACCCTCTCGCGCGATCGCTGTACAACCGCGTGTGGGGCGTTAAAAGGGTGCATGCTGGTTATAAAGTGCATTGCGCCAGCCAACCTAATAGGTAATTACAACATAGCGTGAACGTATCGCAAGTACGTGAATAGGTACAGGGTTATAAGCGAGTGCGCGGTGTCTCACATTGCATAAGCTTTCTTCGCGTAAAAATAGACAATTAACAGTTCATTAAAATTCGTTTGTTTTATCGATTTGCATGTGATAATTTTTCGCTCTAATGGAAAAAGTGATTTCAATCAAATTGGTTGAGTGATATTTGTAATTTACGAGATGCTCAAAAGTCTTTAGAAACACAAAACAAAAGGAACAAATTTTGCTACATGCATTTAATAAAAAGTGGTTATTTTTTGCAATTTTGTAATCATTTAAAAATTATTATTTTGATCGAACTGAAAAGTACTTTTATTTGCAGTACACAGTTTGTTTTTTAACTGCATAGATATTTATACATATTTAATCATGTGTATGTCCATATCTAATAATGTCAGACATACTAATGGAATAGCCATTGACATAGATATGCGATACATATATTATACATTAATATCACCTCCTTCCTAAGCACATATCCTAAGGCATAAACCTCTCAATATAATGGACGAATATAGACACGTATGGTTATATATGTACTTAACTACATAAATGCTTGTACAGTTAAGAAACGGTTATATATGTGTTAAACTATATATGTAAATGCTTATACAGTTAAAAAACTGTGTTCTGTAAATAAAAGTACCTCTCAGTACAATTATCTATAATAATTTTTAAATAATGCTACAAAAAAATCTATTCACTTTTTATAATTGTGCCTGGAGATTTTTGATCAGCATCTCGTAAACTATTATAGTTTTAGTCAATCGGACTAAAACCTTTTTTCCGTGTGATTAATGCAAGATCCTTTTAGATTCTTCATATAAATTATACAAAAATGGCAAATGGACATTTAATTGAAGGAATTCTAGTCTTACAAATAGTATTGTACAGATGTAGTATTACAGATATATATTTTACTGTTTAAAAAATATCTATTAAAAAGCAGAAATATAAAATATATTGTGTTTTTTGATTACTTAATTTACATTAACAAACAAAACTCCCTAGCGTAGATATAGTGTTTTAAGACGTTGATTTTTTGTAAGATATCACGGCTAATCGTTCTGCACATAAAATTCGAAAATAGGAATGAGGCGAATAGATTCTTTCAGTAAGTAGTCTCACGTAAGGAGATAACTCTTGTCGTCTTACCTGGCTACCCTTCACCAGTGCGTTCGGCGATCGATCAACGTTTTCACACCCAAGAGCAAGAACATTAAATCGTGACTGGCGGATACCATTCTTCATCTTTTCTACATTCTCGAGGCCTTACGCGAGAAAGACTCCGAAAATGACGATGAATTGTTGCTAGATGCAGAGGAAAGAAATTTATGATGTCGGGAAAACGCATGGCTGGTTAGCCTTTTTGATTTGTCACTGACAAGCTTTATTGCTCCGAATAATGTTCGGTCTTCGTACTCTACAATTATTTTATTCATCTTATTTGCAATTGTAAAAGCAATGAACAAATAAAAAAAGAGAAGCGAAATTGATCACATGCGTTTATGAACTGTAATTTAGACTAAAATGTTGAAAAATTGTAAAACTCTTTTCACTGATGAACAATCAGTGGATAATTATTTCAAAATTATAAAGTTTAGCGATTACAAAATGCATCAAAATGTATGAATTTTAATTTAATGCTTACATTTGAAGTTTTATAGAATTATGTATAGATTTATTTACATATATTTTATTGTCAGTTAGGTGGTAAAAAAACATACACTTTATTATTTGAATAATGCAAAATATGTAAATAATTATCAACACAACGCAACGTAAAAAAGAAATACTTTTACTGCATATACTGATTGTTTCGCTGGATCATTCGCGTCAATCGCTGTTAATGCACTGCTCTGATTTGTCCAGCATCAC
>Ga0157364_1006077_pt1 | contig 12363 bp, 4 predicted proteins | sample AttsexASBM2_FD_111476 | JGI IMG/M metagenome (GOLD analysis project Ga0157364, IMG submission 111476) | Fungus gardens microbial communities from leaf cutter ant in Ribeirão Preto, State of São Paulo, Brazil - Atta sexdens ASBM2 | ecosystem: Host-associated > Fungi > Mycelium > Unclassified ...
CACACACACACACACACACACACACACACACACACACACACACACACACACACACACACACACACACACACACACACACACACACACACACACACACACACACACACACACACCCACACACACCCACACACACACACACACACACACACACACACACACACACACACACACACACACACCCTGTATGACATATACATCAACCTTTTTTTTGATCATTTAAATATGCACATATGTAGTCTGCTTATTCACTTTACTTATTCTCAAAACTAACTTTCAAATTCAAATTAACAAAAAAGAATATATGTTTGAACAAAGTTCCTTTCTTTGATATTATGTTTCAAAATACATCAAGCTCTCTCTGAAGCGTTTCAAGCTTCTTCTAATTAAACAAGTAGTACTTTCACTTAGAATAAATATATTATATAATTAAATTATATATTTCTGCAAACAGGTGGTATTGGTACAAAGCGATTTTGCTCGTCCGTGCACATGGGGAACTACTGCGACTATGTGAAACAACCGGGTGACAAGCTGACTTATCGTACTTGCGTATTCACATGTTCCGAAGATGGTTGCAATTCAGCGATATCCTTCATGGCAAATATAATGTATACATGGATCATGCCAGCGAGTTTAATAGTAGCCTGGAAAAAGCTATTTCATAGGTAGAAGCTTCTGTAGAAGCTTGACGATTAGTTAAGAATCTGACAAATTTATTTCATTATGTTGATGAATTTCTAATGTCTTTTTCTACTCCTTTTTAAATTGCAAGTATCAATTTATACATTAGCATTTACATGCTAATGTAAAATATGTTTTATGCAAAGTAAATTTTGATCTTAATATTAGATTTCTCCTACCAATGACACTTCAAATATTACGGAGTGTGATGCTTACGAGATATTTCTTACCAGTATCACAAAAATATAATCAATTTTAAGATAATATTCAATTTTTCAAGATCTTTTTTGCAACTTTATATTTCAATCCTGTGTAATAGGATTGTTACTTTTAATTAAAATATTTGAATTATTTTATCATGTTATTCATTCATAATTTTTGAAACTCAAATTATATTCTTATAAGATTTATACTCCAATAATTCGTTCACAGGCTGTGTTCGGATATACACTGCCAGTATTGAAATTCTACGGTATACGTAAATTATATTGAAAATAAAGTTGCCAAAAAAGATCGAAGATAAATTTCAAAAAGCATCACTGTATTTAAAAATTCTCTTTTTCTATATATATATATATATAATACCTTTATCACATAATTAGAGATCATTGTTTCATTATTTTAAAAACAATAGTGTAATTGTATATTTTATTTTATTAATTGTATATTTAATATTTTTATATATTTCATATATTTAATTTTATATATATATATATATATATATATATATATATAAGTTATTTTTTACATTACAAAATAATAGAACTGAAACGAAATATGTCCGTCCATTCAATTGATAAACAATGTTAAAAGAGTATAATTATAAGAGATATACACATAATTAATATCAGAGAGTAAAAAAATGCAATATATATATATTGCATTTTTTTACTTTACTATGTACTGACGTAGAATTAAATTGATTACTGTTCGTAAGTTTCAAAACGAATAAAATATTTTATATATTAATAATATTTCGTATATTCAATTTTATAAGTTCCTTTTATTTTTATTATGAGATCCCTGCTTGCCATATATTGACATCTTCTTTATTCTCGTACATAAATCTTTTAAACAGGCATACGCTGATAATAAATTGGGTTGTAATCTACGAGATAAGACGCTCTTTGGTTTTCTGTACGGTATTATGTGGTTAGGTTGGAGATCTCGATGTAATATATTTAATTGACATGTATAAATATATATAAATCATGATACAGGCATATTTTGTCACGATACTGCATCAGAAGTAAATTTACAATTTGTAATAAAATTTATAAATTCGTTACGTCTGTCACAAAAATGAATGATCTCCTTACAAATATCATAGAAATTACTTGCAATATAAATATCGAAAATATAGCTACAAACTATCTCGCAATATGTACTTTACCTACAAAATGCACTGTTTAATGCAACACACTTCGTGCTCTTGAAAAAGTTGTATATCTAAAAGAAGATTTCAATGAAATATCTGATTTATGAGTAATTAAAGCTACTGACGATGATAAAATAAACAACTAGTAAAGAAAGACTAGGGAATGCTACGTCACATATTGGTGTATCATCAGTGTTTCAGGTAATCCTTACTTTACGGATAATGAAATTTTATGCTCGCAAGCGATATGTGAAATATAGCATCCAGATACTACATTTATCCAGTTCAATTGCGCAATTGTATGAAAAATACGTATATAAACGTAGATGTATATATATAAATGATTACACGACTTGATTATTATTATTAAGCGGAAATATAATTCTGTATGATCCTCAAAACTACAAAACTAATGCTAAAAGTAAAATATTCTAACACATTTGCTATTGTATCCCCTTTAAGGATGTATTACTCACTTTTACAATTGCGTTAACTTATATTTTGAATAAACGATATACATATAAAAGTTGTATTTGTAACATTTTATTTTTATTGAACAATATTTTTTATAGGTTTTTTTTTAGTTTTTATTATAATACTAAAGTTTAAAAAATAACAAAAATCTAAATTTTTCGCACAAATATTTTAAACATACAAAATTATTTATGCAGTTTCATTGTGCAGATTATTTGTTTTGCAAATTTTGTTTATTTGTAGAACAATTTCCATATATCTCCATTAGATTAAAGATAAAAAAATATTACTTTTGAAATCATTTTTGCTCCAGATCCTAAACTGCCGCCAAACTTCTATTAAATGCTAATGTAATTCATAATTTTTTCATATTTTCATTATTTTAAAATGTGTATAATACATCCTTAAGTTAACTTAAATGAACATATCAACATTGAATATATCAACATTGAGTCGCGTTAAACGTCGAGTTTCTTTAAAAATATACATTCATGTATATCGTTTTCAATATATCATTGATTAGTACATTATTGATAGGTACATTATTTAATGATTTTGCTAATTGCACGAACATTACATTATGCATTTATTGTATAAAAAGGAATTTTAAGCTAATTTTTTTTTTAATTAATCGTGACATTAGATATTATCACTGCATTCATAGATTTGGAGATCTTATTGCCATCGACATCACGACAGTGGATGGCAGTGATGAAAAATATATATTTGCGATAGCAAAATGCATTAACACGCTTAATACATTAACACGCTAGTCCATACTACTAATAAATATATGACATAGCAGCTTTGTATAATAGATCGTCAACAAAAATCATTTTAAGCGTTGCAAAGATGAATTTACACGCAAATAGAAGCAATAATAATCATGATAATACGCAAAGAAATACTGTCTTTCGAAATATCTCTAATGATAAAGCAATATATTAAATAATACGTCAATTAAGTAATAAACATTAACTAATAAACATACAAAAACAGTAATAGAAAAAATAAACAATTGATTAACAGACTAGTAGTATAATATAATACCGTTTTCAAAAAAAAATAAAGCATGTCATTTAACTGATAACACCACGAATTACCTTTACGCTGCCATTTTGTCTAAAGGTATTGTGTTTCTCTTAACTTCTTAATATCTGACTTACGCATTTAAGTATAAGTGCGTAAACAGGTACAATTTTTATGTAACAAATGCAACTAACTGTTCCTGTTCTCTTGTGATTAACGTGACAATTTTATTCTACATAAAAATTGTAGATATTCTAAGAAAAGTTAGTAAAAATTATTCTGTGTGAATATTTCTTTGTGTATAAATATGACAAAGCTAAAGTCCCCTAAGCGTTAGTACAAAGTTTTCATAAGCTTAGGCTCTTTATCATTATTAGCGGTGCTTAAATACTCTAGAAACTTTAAGTATTGATCTGGAGACACAGTAGTGACACGGCGCTAAACATAGCGTAAGACATTGATAATCACGTGTAGTAGTAAAGCTAAAGGGTCTTATTCAAAGCAGATATCGAAGCGAGTTTATAAACTTTACTGTTGACGCTGCAATTTTCGTATTTGGTCCTCTAATTCCTTAACACGCAGTTGGCTATTAGCGAGCTGCCGTCGTACCAGTCTCAATTCGTCAGTTTGACGAGCCAATGCCAAACGAAGTTCTGCTTCATTATTTGGAACATCCACAGTCTCCATAACTTTATTGTCATTAATCGAAGACGATATAATATTCTTCTGATAGAAAAAACATTTGTGAATATAAAATATATACAAAAATTATGTAAAAAATGCAATGTATATATACATGTATTACGCTCGTACCTGTATAGTGACATTTCCAAACTTCTGCTGAAGTTGCTGAAACTTTGTACTTTGATTGCTGGATGTTTTTTGGCTCTTTTCCGACATATCATGTAATTCCACCGGTCTGTAATCCGGTATCGTTTCCGTAGACAGGAACGCAAATTTCTTTTTATTATTCAGATCAGTGGTCGCAGGTAATTGTGGTGGCTTATATATTCGTGGCTTATGCGTAGAGATACTCCCACCTAAGAATGATATCTATTAATGTGACTGCTCGATAGAATTTTATTACTGTATACCGTATGTATTAATGGAAAATACATAAAAACAAGTAAACTAAATAACTCTAGCTTGGAGAAAATCTAAACAATATTTGAGACAGATTGCACGACACTCGCAATGTATACTTATATATAGTATAAAAATGTAGGACCTGTTTTAAGAGAGATTAAGACTGGTGGGCTGTTCATGCCGCTGGTCCAGTCTCTAGCTGATAATGCGGGACACGTTCCAATTGTATCAGGATATAGATCTTCTTGAAATTGATCACTCTACATATAACATAGTTTTCTTCAATATGTACCTTTTAAAAAAAAGTGAAAAGAATATAAAATTAATGCAAGTAAACTTGCCTTCCGTGGTACTATCATCGAAATCGGCTCACACATTCCACGAGTCGCGTGTAACTTATAAAATCTGAATACTTCGCATAAAGAGGTATTAATGCCTCTTTTCGGCATTACCCCCAATCCTCTCTGAGGATTTCCCGATATAAATTGACTGAGATAATGCACCCAAGGTGCTTCATTAACCACTTCGTAATATCGAATATTACCATCACCCTGCAAAAAATGATACAACGCAATGAGTTTTACAACAGTCCGAATTACACATGTTGTTACATTTTTACCTTTCCGGCCAAAAACACCATGTTGGTATCATTATCGTAAAATGGAAAAACCACTCCGCTCGATGAATCTATCGTCTCACACGTTAGTGGGACAGTTAGATCATGTTGACTCCATATCGCGTATTGTCGATCCGAATGTCTGCTAAATCCAGTAGTCAAAAGACGTCCGGAACTGCCAAGAAATACTACTTTGCTAGCTTTCGTGCCAGCATGACATACTCCTTCCTATTAAAATTAAAAGATTTATTAAAATTTAATAGAAAGGGTTAGGATGGAGTATTTTACCCCTCACTTTTATTGATAAATGCATAAATTTATTTTTGAAATTCTATATAATTAATAATTAAAGATACTAAAGGCAAGTAAAAGTCAACGCATTGAAATTGGTTAAATTAAAATTATATATTGTGAAAATTCACATATAAAAGATAGAAAATTATAAATTATATAATTAATTCAAATGTTCTAAAAAATTTAGAATCTTATTATTATCTATAGAACATGTATGCTGACATAACTGTATGCTGAATGTGCATCTTTATTCATACAAGCAAAGTGTATATATAGACCATAATTTTTAGCAGAGATAAATATTGTATATTCTTTTATATTTGTGATTATTATACTTAGAATGTTAAAGATGAGCTATATAGTTTAAATAGATATAAACAAAAATGAATAGAAGGGCTAAGAGCCAAATTTTATATTAAAATTTTTAAAAACATATACGTTTCGATCTATTTGTCAGGTCATCCTCAATGTATATATATATCGATAAATTAACATAAATTTAATAAAAATCATAAAACGGTTAAATACAATTTTTGCAAATTATAATTACGCAAAGTGATGAATATCTATTTCTTCATATATTTTCAGTCGTAACAATGTAATGCTTTCAGTCTTGTCATCTTCGTAATTACATTCTTCTATTACATCGGTCGCAATTTGTCCGTAATGATAATAAAATTAATTGAACATGTAGAGTCATTCCGTAAAATTGTGCAAGCACATATTTTCAAGATGTGAAGATTTAACCAGAATAATCCAGTGATTGAAACGTCAAATTAATTTAACAGAGGCAAATGCGAAGAGTTAAGAAAACAATTTCATTAGAAATTATTAATGTTATATTGTAACTTTTATGTTGTACTTTTTACATTGTATTTTTATTAAATAGATATATTTAACAATCTATTTATCGTAAATTTTGTCCTTTCTTACCGAAACTACGATACCGGACCTTGGTTCAAAAACGCGCAATTTCTTGTCCTTGCAAGTGGTCGCCAATAAGCTGCCGTCACGATTTAGAGACATGCTATAAATCACATCAGGATGTCTATCGATGACGCTAACTGCCTCGCATCTATTCACATCCCACACGATAACAAGATGATCAAAGCCGGCGCTAAAAAGCACATTCTCTGCTACTGGATGCCACTCGATATAAGCGACACGTCGTTTGTGTCCTTGCAATTCCACCAGCCATTCAGTCAAATTCCTTGACAATCCACCATCAGGTATATGCCACAACTTTATCTAGATATAAAGAAAAAAAAATCTTTGTGTTCATTTCTAGCCTAACCCTCTGGAGCTGATAGTAGGAGCTGGATAATCTTAGATTCACTTAATTATATTCTTTATATTCTTTATATTGCATCTGCAAATTTGAATTATTGTTATTAAAATAAACTTGGTATTCAACTTTTTTTTTACATAAGTTATAACACATTAGTTCTTTAAAAATAATTAAGTGCCTTTAGTCAATATAAGTCAATATAAGCTCACTAGATTAAATCAGTAACTGTATTACAGACTTTGATGTTACCATCGGAAAATGAATACACACACATACACACACACACACACACACACACACACACACACACACACATACACGCGCGCGCGCATGTAGTAGTTGGAGTAAATTTTAAATCTTCTAATCTACATTCCGCGTAGTTTACATTTCTACAGAAATCTCCCATGAGCTTTGGAGATGCAAGTGGAAATGCTTCCTATAAACTTTTCTTACAGTGCAATCATCGGAACAGGACGCGATGATGTTATCATTGAATGGATTCCATTTGATGTCCAAAACGGGACCGGTATGTCCAGTTACTCGACTGGCATTGAAGTCAAGTCGCCCGGTCTGCAACAAATAATCTGTCTGTGACAAATAATTGATATATTACTTTGTACTGACATAACGCGACCATAAATATGTTATATGAAAATCTGTAATTAATTGTAAGATATTTAAAATATCATTATGTAAAACAAATACATTATGTAAAACAATCTCTATGAGAAATAAAAAAAAATCTGAATTTATTTTTTCAGACTCCAATAATGCGATATTAGCTAAATACTTTTGTTCTTGCGCAGGACTAGAATCGATAAATCGATAAGACTACTCACGCGATCCAATGATAACACAAGGAACGCTCCACCGCCCGCAACCTCCGTCACGACGGCCAGAAACTTGGGATTTACGGCGCAGAATTGCGAATCGTGGGCATTTTTTGTGATCTTGATGTTGTCGTAACATTTCTCCCTCTTGGCTGGCACGCCGTAAACGTGTCGAAACTTGCTGCTTCGAACGCCGCGGAACCACGACTATAAATATCCATTTTATCAAATAAAAAAGGATAAAGGCTAACTATGTATATCAAAATATTAAAATGTATATATTTAAAGCTAAGTAGTCATATTGAATCGTGACTCGTTAGAAGTGAGAAATGATATGTTGATAATAAGTATAGTTTTCATTCAATAGTTTCTACAAATATTTTAAAGTTTAAAGCAATCTTATCATTTCATTTTATCTAAATTGTCTTTATTTACAAATGGCACGTAATAAAAATTAACGTGTCATTTTTCGCTTATAATATCATGATTCAGTATGACGGAGGTTTGTAACTTGATTGAACCGCTTTTTTTTCAACCGCTAATACAACAATTTACTAAATACGATACATTGATATCTAATCTAAAGATCACGTCTAAATAATTCATAAAACACGTAACAATTACTGTCTTTATCCTTCCTGACGGAAAACATTTTATGAATTAGTACAGAAAAAGTATATAGAGTGAGACAAGATTTAAAAAATTCTTAATTTTTCATAGATATTTATAGTGGAACGTAGAATGAGATATGTTTGCCTTAGAAATCCTTAATTTTTTTTTATTAGATATTCGTGGGATGATAGAGTGGCGCTGTTTGTCTCTCTTGATACAAGATATGAAAAAATATTCTGTAAAAACTTGCAATATATCGTCAAAAAACGTATTCAGAAGGGGCGAAAGATTTCTTGATTTTTCTCAATCTATGTAATTTTTTGTGAAAATTTTTCCGCCAGGGCTGTTTGATAGGGATATGCGGATATCCAATCCTCGGATTCGGATCGGGATTTTTTTTCAGGATCAGGCAGTGATTATAGATCTAGAAACTTTTTAACGGCATAAATGTGATGCTTCTTCATGATTTTTCAATCAGGTTTTCCACTTAAACTATAATATAATTAATTAAATTTAAAAGTTCACAAGGAAGTCTACAACTATAATTTATTGCCCGACTCGATTTTAAATTCAAATATCCAAACATTACAAGTATTTTGGTCCCGATCCGACTCGAACCCGAAATCTCGGGTACTCGCACACTCATCCCTCCCTATTGTTTAGCCACTTTATTACTTATCTCTAGTTTTCAAATTTTACGTCTATATATCCTCGTCTATAGATCGTCGGAACAACGTTGTGAATATTTACTGGAACCTTACGAAATGATAAAATCATGTCAATAAAAAGAAAAGAAAGAAACAAAGCGTGTCAATATGATGTACAATGCGAGAAATATAATATCATTCACGATTTTCAAGAGGGCTCTCTCTCTTGCTCAGAAACCGTAAAAAAAGAAAGTTACCGGCATTACGAATGAAAATACAGATATTTCGTTATCGCGACTGACAATTGCATATTTTTCAGCGATTGCCTTCGAGACAAAATCCAAGGAATTGATGCAGAATGGACGATGCGTGATGAGATATAAAAATAATGATTGAAAGAGTTTGTACAAAACGATGAGTTGATGTTACATTTATGTTTACAATTAAATAAAAATTGGTAATATTCTATACATCCTTTTAGGATCGGGTAAATTAAAGTTAATTAGTTTTAAATTAAAGTTATGTTTAAAGTTAAATTAAGTTAAAGTTAGGCCTATTAACTTACGTCTGTTAAAAGTTGCATGAAAAGTTGCATGAAAAGTTGCAAAAACTAACTTAGATTAAAATTAAAAATTAAGTTAAAATTAAATTAATTGAAGTTAAATTAAAAGTTAATAATTAAAAATTATTTATATTAGATTAAAATATAATTTTTTTATTAAAACTAAATGTAATTAAAGTAAGTTACTCTAAATAATAACAATATGAATTGAATAAATTAAATATAAAATGTTAAAGTATTTATTATTTTAAGTAGATGTTAATGATTATTACAAAAATCTGTATTGCAGTACATTATTTAAATAAAAATTTAATAACGCTTTTAAATAAATTTTTCTTTTTGCCCTTTTTTTAAAACTTGAGAGAAATGCAACTAACCTTACACTAGTAGATGCTCATTACGATCATTGAACTTTTACTAATAAATCTAATGTTTCAGATTAAAACAAATACTTATTGGTGGTCAAAGAAAAAAATTTTAATTTATAATTAGAAAAAAGTTAATAAGATAAAGTTAATGTATTTTATTTAAATAACTTGAGAATGAGTCGAAATTAAAAATTAACTCATTAAAATTAACCAAGTAAAAGTTGTTAACTTTCTTACTTTTAACTATTTAATTAATTACTATTCAACTTAACATTCTTAAGATAAAGATATAAAAAAGATGTAAAAAAATGTTTTTTTAATTACGAAACAATTTACACTAAATATAATATAATGTGTATATAAAATAACGTTTATACACTCACAATCAGTGAACTTAGGCAAGGATTTCCTGGACATACTATGTCAATAATTAAGTGTTAAACAAAGATTTTTTTTTAAACTTACATTCTTCTCTTTTTGAAATTGCGCCTGAAGAAACAATAATGAATCAGATGTGGTTGTGACTAATTGACAGCGCGAATGTGAAATGTGAAATCTCTTGAATTCGTGTGAATCGACGTATTTTTACCGCGATGTGTAGCGTAGCGCAGTGAGATAGATTGAATTATGCGACTTTTTCCCAAAGAAAAAAAGAAGATAATTAAGTGAACTGCGAAAACTGCGTAAGAATCACGGCGAAGGATCAATTCTGAAATATATCAGGCGCGCAGAATCTTCCGAATTTATTCGAACCTGTTTTTCATATAAGTTTGAATTTTTTTGCGCCAATTTAGATTAAATGGAATTACGGATTAAAATCCACTTAAAATTAAATGAAATATCTGCATTTATAGCTCCTAAAAATTTGCTTGTACGTTGAAAACTATCATTATTTTTGTAGAGAAAAGATTAGATGAAAATTGATCAAAGAAAACAGTAAGTAAAATATTGCTCGGTAGATCTGGGACGCCTTGCATGTTAAGTGTGCAAGGTATCGTAATCAAAATCAATAACCGGTACATTATGTAATCACGTCGTTGTGGCTTCCTCGTTGTTGCGTATAGATAATGCAATAAAGATGTGATATGTTATATCCTCATTTATTCTATATGCATGAAATGTTGCTGTTTATATTATACTTATATACAAAGAGAAGGATATATGTGAAATTTTGACATATCATTCCCTTATTTATGTAGACACAAAAAGTTAAATTTTTCAAAAAAGGAGAAAAAGTATTTTTCAACTTGATAGAAAATTATTGACTAATTAAAAATAAATGAATCGATAATAAGAATATATATATATATATATATATATATATATATATCTGTACATATATTATCAACATGATGAATTATTTTCATCATTTTTGTCATTTTTGTTTAAAAAAAATTAAATTACCCTTTTTAAAATTGTTGGACGCATATGGACGCATGCTATATATTTAATTTGGATGATTTTTTAAAATCTTTTTCGAATTATGATAATTTCGTCAATTTGTATGAGATTAGTTCATTTTTTTTGTTGATAGAATAAAAAGAAATATTTACTTGACTCATTCATAATACAGTAATAATTCGAAAATCATGCTTTCTACTCTCTAAATTCTAAATTTCTTGGAATGAAATCTTACTCCAAAAGAGTTAAAATACTGCCACTATTGAAAGGCTAAAAAATTTGCACTCTTCAATAATAGTGGCAAATGTACACTCCTTTTTGGAAAGATTAGAGATTTTACTCCAAAAAATTTATAGAATAAGTTACGCTATTTTTCAAGAGATAGAAATTAAAAAAAAGCATTGCGGCTTTTTTACAAAATTCCGCTATATAAGTACATCGACCTTTTATATAAAGCCGTTTTAAAAACTAAACACAATTCGCTCAACGTGCACAAGCATAAAGTTTAGGATCGTTTTTTGAATGCAGGTCAAACAAAAAAATTACTCCCTTTGCTTAAAGTTTCTACAAGATCCACTTTAAATGTGTGACAATCCAAACTGTTGGTCTGTCATACATATCGCAGATGCTTAAAAGCTCAGAAATTTTGCGTTTTTCCTCTGATTTTCTCATATGGAACTCTATGAGAGCAAGAGAGATAATACTCACCCGTCTATCGTTGGTCATGTCTGATCAGGATCTGGTGTCCAGGACAGCTGGTGCTCGACGAGTACACGTGCGCGGTGAGTCGATTGTCGCCAGTGCACAACGAGGATGCGGTAATCAACAAGCCGGGACCCATGCATGTGCAGGTGATTGGAGAAACAAAGAGAGAGAGAGAGAGAGAGAGAGAGAGGGGGGGGGAGAGAAAGAGAAAGTGAGGGAGAAAAACAAGAAAAGAGAGAAAAAGAGTCACTGGATAATATTGTAACCAACTATACGAGTCGTTCTCTCACGCCGCGCTTACTAGAAGAAACAAAGGAAAATGAGACAGGTGTCTAATTAACAAACAACTCATAAAATTATAGAGAATAAGCTCGCGCGGCGCGTTAAAGCGC
>Ga0157364_1006078_pt1 | contig 12362 bp, 1 predicted proteins | sample AttsexASBM2_FD_111476 | JGI IMG/M metagenome (GOLD analysis project Ga0157364, IMG submission 111476) | Fungus gardens microbial communities from leaf cutter ant in Ribeirão Preto, State of São Paulo, Brazil - Atta sexdens ASBM2 | ecosystem: Host-associated > Fungi > Mycelium > Unclassified ...
TGATACGATTTCAGCAATCTTACCCTAATCCTACAACTATTTGATATTATAACTTTTTCTTTATAGAACATCTAGATGTGCTAAAAGCATATTAGGTAATGTTAGGTAATGTCCGAGTAAAGGTGAAAAAGCAATTTTAAAGTTTCATAACGACGTTTCATGAATTCGCTAATGGTGAAATGTAGATATACAACTCGTAAAACCACGTTATGCTCGTTCCAGCAAGTATGCGGTTATTCAGTTTTTGCCGAGGATGCCAGTGACATACTCGGAGTTTCTGCAATTTGTAGGATCACTTTGTTTCGAAACGCAAAACAGATTAATGGGTGAGACGAACACCTCAACAAAGGCAAATGGATGTAAATGTATGTGTTGGCTATTGCGTGGTTAACAGTTTGTAATTGAGCTACAAATAATCGAGAACGAAATCGCCGAGGTGATTCTAATGAGAGAGTCATCCTGTTACGAACTCGTTTGGACACAGAATAGAATCCATAAGTGTTCAAACTCGAGCATACATGATACATATAGGGACAGCTATTGTAATAAACTAGCAATTTCGTTGGCAGGCGAACGAAACTTGCTTGTTGAATTCGATTCGCTCTTTCTTTTAATATTTCGTCGAAGATTATACGTACCTAGTTGGATTCACAAAGTCGGAAGCCATAAGGAATTTTATCGCTCTATCAGAATAATATCTTTCTGATCAGAATTTAGAATAAGAGACTCTGATTGAAAAAGTTATCTCGAATATAGATGATGAATTTATTCAAGATAATCTTTTGATGGATTAAATCTTCCATGACATTATTTGTTCAATGACGTAATCATCTTGAGCTTGAAACGTTTATATAATACTCAATAGAATAAGAGAGAAAAAAATGAAAGAGAAAAACAAATCAAGAGAAAGAAACCAAAAGAAAAAAGAATTATTTTTTCTGAGAATTTATATTTATATCTATATAAACCCTCAGGAAAAATAGTTTTTCGATGAAAACATTTTAATTTCATATTTTAAATGCTTTAATTAAATGAAACTATAAACGATGAATTTATGCAAAGAAAAATATAATGTAACATTTTCAAAATTAACTCTCTTTTTCTCTGCAAACAGATAAAGATATGAAAAAAATGAAATAAACGTTTAAAATCATGTTCGTATAATTACACAGCAGTGTATCAGACTGACGAACTTCGCGCACAGCGCATGCACGCTTGCAAATTGAAAAGCCTCGACCGTGCCCGCTCTAAGTCGTAATTCTTCCTTTCTCGCGTAAAGTGCACTGTGATCTTCGCACGGTTAGCACCGAAGAGATTGTTGACCTACAAGAGTATGGGTATTTTACTTCATCTTATTTTAGAATAATTTACAAACGCTCTTTAATTTTCGTAATGTGCGGTAATTATGTAAATGTTTTTACAATTACGATTGATCATGGATATCTTTTTATTATAAAATATTATATATTGTTGCATCGTCTTCGTTTTGTGACGACATAATATTCCCATGATAAAAAAGTAAAATATTCAATCTATTTTGAGATTACGTTATTTGATGCTCTTATTCGGGCAAAAATAAAAGTTACAAGTAATATAACAATAAATATTTGATCTTATTGTATTTTTAAGAAAATTTTCAAATTGCAAGGCTAAAGTTCAATCTGGATTTAATGAAAACTTTGTTAATAGACACATTTTCGAAAACTAATAGACTGAAGCATTAGCGATTACTCGGTAAATCTTCTAAATGCAATATGTATTATTTATGCCTCACCTACGGATTCTATGAAATAGATAACTCGAGAATTTTAAGATTTTTAAGCGGCTCTTATCTTTCTAATAAGTCATTTTGTGCCTAGTTTTCTAATGTCAATCACATTTCATACATACACACAAAAGTAAAATTACATGTAAGTAATTATAATTCTCTGCAACTAAAATTGTTATTAATTCCAACAAACTTAATTCTGTTTAATATGGAATACATATATAGATTATGCAAAATTCAAAATTGGAGGATCACACACATTAAAATTATGTTTTAGAGAATAAATATCAATTTTGCAAGATAATGTATCTATAGATATATAAATAAGAGAGTTCTATATTTTTCTATAGAAGTGCAAATACAATTTATCGACCAAACAAATTGAAGCGGAATAAAAATCACTATTGAAAGTCGCAATGTGTGAGTCTATCTGTGTATAAAATGTATTATTTGTTTTCTAAATATTGTGTTATAAAAAATAAAAAATAAAAAAGCTCTCCTAACAACACACTGTGTCACTGAACAAACTATAAAATTGCGACCACGCAATTCTTTAGACGTAATGCATCTACCGCTGGAAAATTAATGCGTCCCTTTGTCATTGTCACAGACACTATCCTACCGTCGTACTGATGCAGAATGCAAAAGCTTTTTGTGGACGTTAACGTTTGTGTTCCCTCTGCAAGAAAAAGGGGTATCGCATGAATTCAATATTCCTTCCGAAATAACTCAACTATTTTGAGCTTACACTCTGCAAATCAAGAATATTTTAATAATAATTATATTAACACAGTATCATTTTCTTACTATTAAAATAATTATATGTACATCTTATTTTACAAATATTCATTCAATATTCTGTTCTCGATATAATCAATGCAACAACCAGCTTTGTAATAAATAGTATTTTTCACTCTCTTTTTTTCACATCATAATAAGATTCCGATGTAAAATGCAGCAAAAACGAAGGCTAATCCTTTTATCGTCAGTACGATTGTATCGCTACGCAAACAGGTTGGCAGCCATTTCTACAGAATCTCATTAGGCTGTATTGACTTAGATTTAAAGTGGTCAGGATAATTCCTATTTAAGCACACGAATGGCTTAGAAGAAAGAGAAAGAGAGGCAGATCGAAGGCAATTGTGTCGGATGAGAGCAAATGAATAGAGATGCAGAAACCGTGAAACCGTAAAAACGTCAGTGAGAAAAATTTCAATTTGAAACCAGACCCCGAGATCAAGATTTCAACGATTTCAGCGCGATGCGAGAGAGAAAAAATCAAGACTACTCCTGACTGATAAGAGTGAACAGGAAATTAACGAATTTAGGGCGTGGCTCGCTCCATTATATCTCTGTTTCTTCCTCATTCGGTGGCAAATACTCCTTTAATTCCCTTTCGAGTCGCAAATTAGATCAGCTGAAGAAATGACTTTCTCTGTTTACAATTTTCGAGAAGAATTAGTTGACACTAAAGACGGACTCACATCTATATCCAGCTAAATTTTTAGATTGTATATTTCAGCAAGACCGTCTTTCTTGTGCAACAATTAAAGATAAGAGTTTGAATACTTTAGATGCAAAAATTGTATCACACAAAGTACAGTGGGCAAAATTGAACTAAGATTGAAATTAAGACTAACTAAAATCAACTAATTATGACAACGTTATCATGTTTTCAAAACCGTATTAATTCTATTTTATAAAAAGTATATATAATCTCTTGTCCTCTTGGGAAATAAACTGTTAATGCTCAATTGAGAAAACGCAATGTGACACGTGCAATGCAACTAATCCTTTGTGAACTGGCGACCCCAATTGGGGTCATCCCCTTTTATAATATTTTATAAATTGCTCGCTTAATTTTTATGAAACTTACCTATGAGATAATTTGATAATGTTTTCTTTATCTGAGATAAAAAATGAAAAATATAAAATATAAAATTATAAAATTTAAAATAATATATTCAATATAGAGGGGGAGGAGGGGGGGAGAGGGGAGGAGAAGAAGCAGATATTTTTTAAAAAATTTAATTTATCTAAAACTCTGTTTTAAAGAATTTTGGGGATCTGTGGTCCCCCAACTGAAAAAATTAATTTACAGCTCATTCGATTATTTATCGTTTGCACACGTATAGACATTTCGAATTTTTGTTTGTACACTTTTGGTAAAGAAATTATTTAAAAAACAATTTTGAGAAGATTCATTTTACATTAGTCTCCCAATTACGAATAAATTAGATTCAACTAGTTTCAATCAATAGATTTTCATTCGAAAAAAGATCAATTTTATACTTTTAATTAAAAAATTATTAACAACTAAAGTTTCGAGGACGATTGATTCAGGTATATAAATTCAAATCGCAATTACTATATTCAAAATAACATGAATCAATAGATTTTCATTTGATTCACATTCTGAAACAAGTCGATTTTTCGATTGTACATCCTTAATTAAAAAGTTTTATGCCCATCTAATCGAATGTTTACTTGAAATTTTAAATGTTGATAACTTTAACTAAAAGTATGCAAACAAAAAATAATTTGTTTTAGAATGTGCAAAATCTATCGATTGAGACTAGTTAAATCTAATTTGTTCGTAGTTGGAAGGAGGGAGGGCTAATGTAAAATTAATTCTCTTCAAAGTTGTTTTTTAATAACTTTTTCTTATTTATCAGAAGTGTGCAAACGAAAATGCGAAATGTACATATATGTGCAACGATGAAAAATTGAATGAGCTATAAAAAGTTAATTTTTTCAAATATTAGAGGTCACACGGGTAGTTTTTGGGAGTTTTTGATTAAGAAATGACATCAAGTTTCCAATTTCGCTTTGAAGCTCATCAGTGCTACACAAACAGTACTAATTTCCAAACTCTGACTTTCAAACTCTGATTATAGGCCTTGTAACATTGAATTTTTTTTCATAGGATGTTACTATCCTTTTGAAAGTCAACGTTTTCAAGCTACATTCAAATTCAGCGACATTAAGAATCTCCTAAAACTAGGTATTTTAAAAATAGAAATTTTAGAATTCTGAAGACAGAATCGAATTCAGTAACCTCGAAAATTAGGTACTTTTAGAAAACAAAGTCTTTTTAACAAAGATTCTTTGTTAGAAAAACCAGTCCAGTCTTCAAAGGGTTAAAGAATTCGAGTTAATATTGTACATTGTTAATATAACATTGACCATATAAACTACGAGAGCTAATATGTAATTTGGCTGAGCATCGCATAACGACGAAGCACGAGTGAGCAATTGAGGCCGCGCTAAAGTTTATCTTTTAAACGAGCTTAATTAATAAACTTTGTTTCGGAACGACCGTTCGACCAACTTCCAGCCTTAATTAGGGATATCCTACGTTCAGCATTATGCGACGGGCAAACGTATCGCTGGGGATCGGCATTTCTTCAACTTTTGTTAATTATATTGGCGATACACCAACTTAAAGGGTCAGATGAAGAATCATCCATCATAATTAGCCACGTGGCATTATAGCCACGTGGAGATACGTGCTAATTTCGTTATTTTGTAATTAGATAGTGTTCAAGACGCGATAAGAAGTAAGTGATGTGTGAATATGAACCTCGGAGCAAATTTCAAAAATACCGCGTAACGAGAGCATAATAAATCTCAACTCTCATATGCAAACTTTGCATCAGCTAATCATAAAACATACTGTAAAATATACACCACGCTAATTAAGACTCCGCTAAGAGAACGTTATCTTTCCGACCGAGAGAGGAAATCATTTCGCAGTATGATATAACTTCTATATTTTATTTGAACAGTACTAATTGGAGCAACGCAGACGAGAAGAGAGCTTCTCGCTTCCCCCTCGTCAAACATTGACGAGCTATGAAACCTTTAGAAATGGGGAGGTAAGAGGTATCAGTTGCAAGTTCAATATTATATACGCAAACCCAGGTTGTAAACGTCATTAGGAAGTGTTTGCCTCGTCTCTTTTATGTAAACTGTGTGATCTTGTAGGATGTTTCACATCAACCGTCACCTCGGTCTCTGCAGTATCGAATGACAAAGGACTAGTATAAACATGTATAGATCATCAAAAATAATCCAAGCGATAATTCTCTTTGAATCGCACAAATATCTTTTTGACTTGCGCGCAATCAATAAATCGTTTTAACTTTCAACTTAGATTAATGGTGATTTCCAGACATAATTAAATTTATGCAGATTAATTATATCGTGCGGCATCGAAGCTGAAACTTGTTAAATATGTTACACACGCGTATGAAGTGATAATCGATCTCATATTCATCGCAATGCTCGTAGTTTGCATAGTTCTATGCAAACATGCCACATAAATAAAATTATATTTTATTATATATATATACAGAGTATTTCATATAGAAAATATTTAAACAATCAACTGAACTATCATTACTAAATAGATAGAAATAAACAAAACATAATAATGACAAAATTAATCGTTTAAATATACTAACGTTCTATCTGAATAAATATATAATATATATATAATATGATATAAATCACTGAACTAATACGCATGTATTTCATATAACATATATTTTAATGTGAATTCTACGATTAAATTAAAGCTGTTTGTAAATTAAAACTGTTTATAATGTAAAATCGAGATATGTATGAGTTGCGGTATATTAAATTTGAAGAGATTTTTCAGGGATAATCGCAGTTGATCTCAATCCATATAAAATTGGGAAGCGAAACGTACGAGCTTATTCGACGCGCTAAATTAAGCATGATAAAAGATAAAACCTGGTATATGCACACGGTTACATGCTAGTATCATCGATCGTATTTACAATGTTACCGGTTCATGCAACCATTAATATCTTAATGCAGCCCCAGATACATTCGCGCAAAAGTTTATTCAATTTATTGCGAACGGTCGCTAACGTCGATTAATCGCATCTGAACATACGAGAGATCCGAGAGATTAATCATGGTTTCGTTACGGATGTCGATTGTCCAGTTTCATCTAATCTATTTATCAAAGAACTCTTATAATTTAACTATGAAGCGCAATCGCGCGTCGAAACTTCAACAAAAATTGTTTCAATCTTTCGACAAAAATCAGTAAAATCTGAGGAATTTTAATAATCATGAACAATTTCTGATAGCGTGTAGATATATAGCTCATAATTGGTCGATAATAATTTTGTTAAATGAATAATTTAGGCAGAATTTTTGGTGCTGATTCTGAAAATGAAGTAAGAATTTATCTTACAGGCTCCAATTTTTTGTAACCAAAATATATTTTTTTATTTATACATTTTGCTAAAACAGCTATTAATTATATGGGGTTTTCTTAATTAAAGTGAGTTAATTAAGAAAACCTTTTATAATAAGTAAAAATTTATATTAAATTTAATAACTATATGAATTTATTTATTTATATTTTTTATTTATATTATTTATTTATATTTAACAAAGAAACTTAACTGTTGAAATTGTTCCTTGTCGTTTTTGGATATATTGTGAAATATAGAGAATTAAAAAATATTAAATTCACATTTTTTAAATCTACTTCTCTCTCAAGGTTTAGGGATTGAAACAATCCTTGGAGGGTAAATTAAAAAAATTTGACATTTTTGAAAATATAAATACATATCGTTATTAAAAGTAAAAATATCTTAAAATTTTTGTATAAAACATTTTCATATCTCACAGTTTTGTAAATATTCGCTAAAAATGAAAAAAAATTGTTATTTTCAAGGGATTGTTACGACTCTAAATCTTAAGATAAGCAGATAAAAAATGAATCTAAAATTTTTTGATGCTCTACAATATATCTAAAGTCTATTAAAATCGGTGAAGGATATTTTATTCTTTTGTGAACAGAAAAAATAAAAAAGTAAAAAAATTATTTAAACATGTAACTTAAAAACTCTGCTTTCCTTATAATTTGACAAACAAATTTGAAATCAGCGCAAAAATGTAAGAAGTATTCTTAATCAGATTAATTTAACATAAGAAAAATGTTTAACAATAAGAAAAAAAGATATTTGACAATAATGGACATCATAAGTGAGAAATGACACGTTGAAGTTTCTTGCATACGATTTGTAAATAAAGAGAATTTACAGAAAATTTAATAATGAGAGATCATTATAAAATATCTGTAAAAATGGACAGAAGTTATCTTTATTTCTTCGCAGCCAATGAAGTCATAAAAGGCACTTGAAATAAAAATAAAGTATAAATAAAAAGAGCAAATAAAATCTATTGCTGACTGTCAAGAAAGGAAAGGAGAGAATTAAAGATAGCTTCTACCCATTTTTACAAATATTTTATAATGATCTCTCATTATTAAATTTTCTGTAAATTCTCTTTATTTACAAATAACATGCAAGAAACTTCAATGTGCTATTTCTCGTTTATAACGTCACGATTCCAATATGGCCATTGCTACTAGTGAGTCTTAGGGTGCGTACCGAGTTGTGCATGAAACGCATGATATATCATTTTATCCTTCTTTATTATTCGGTGAGCAACAAAGAATAAATAATGCATCATGTACTTTATGCGTACCTTGGAATATCCCCTTAATAATACGGGCTGATTACGTTCGAAGTATGCAAACATGCTTCTCAAATTACGTAATACAATTTTCCATCAATAACATTTCTGCGGGGGAATAGGTGTAGTTGCGAAATTAATTACACCGCCGTTGCCGTCGAGCGAAAATGTTCATTTTAATTAAACTATTGTTCATCCTAGCATATGCTTAATCGCGCGTAATTTCAGTCAATGAGAATGTAGCACAAAAAAAACTCGAAATGGACGAACAAACGGTACAATTCTCTAGCAAAATTCGACTTTGGCGTGAGTATCTTTGAGTCTAATACATAGAGGTACTCTTTTTAATTAAAGCCATTGGCCGGTGGCGATTACCTGCGCGCAGCTTAACTGATTAACTGAGAGAACTAAGCTTTGCTTGTTGTAGTAATCTGATGACGCATTTCTGCAGTCAGTACGTATTTTATAAGCTCTGTTACAGATCAAAGCGAATCTTTTGAGCTCCGAAAAAGCGATTCATATATACGAGCCAAGCGTGCGGTCGGAAAAGTTATTTTAAAGCATTTGTAGCTCGGCGCTGCAACTTTGATGGGAGACGATCGGAAAACGATCCGAATTGTCCAATCGCTTCAAGCAGCTTCGTTTGTATCTATCACAATCAAACTCCACAGATTCTTTATAGAAATCATGTCGAGGCTAATATGTTCCCAACAAATGGTTCCTTCTTTGAAATATTGACGTAACTCTCTAGAGCGATTAAAAAGACAAAACTTTTTCAATCTAGATAAAAAGAAAAATCAAGTTAAAAATGACAAAACGATGAACACACGTGAGATCAATACATATCATGTACCAATTAAAAATTTGCGTCCTATTATTCGGATTACACAAACGGGTTATTGAATGCTTTTACCGAAGCTTCGTTTACACATTGCGCATGCAATAGCGTTACCGGCGTAAACATGTTCTTGCCGACCTAAAAACAGATTACTATCAAACGAATCACCGCGGCAAAAACTACGAATGGTAGATTTTATCAAAGGATGAAATATAACGTAGAAAAAAAAGCTTTTAGTTTCATACGCTTGCGTTATAATTAAATCCCATTTATGATTGTGATCCCTAACAGGGTGAGAATAAAATATAGAATTGGTCAAGAAGATCAGTGATGATGTTAAAGTAGCAAACCTGATTGAAAGCGGCATTATCAATGGTTCGAACCGTTCGAATTTCGCCGGTGGAATAAACTCGAAATGAAATGACGTCGTGACACGTTTACGGGCTGATTGAATCTCGACGAGCCGAAGGAATATCTCGGTCGGCGACTTCTGTCGATTGGAGAGACACATGGATGGCGCCTTTATTACATCCGTGAAATCGAAACAGGAGATGCTCGTCGGAAGAAAATGCGAACGGAATTCCAATTCCATATTATTGAATATTATACTACAAAAGTCTTGGCTATTTCGATTGTATTCCAAACGTATTATGTACAAAAAGTTGAATATAACTCAATAATTTATTTCAGAAAATTTCAATCGTATATATTATTATAATCTATAATCTGATAAAATGAAATAAGATCTAATATTTGAATACCAAAATAAAAAATTCTATATTATGAAATATTCAGAAAATCTCCATCAAATGATAATTAAACGAATAAAATTAATAGACTATATATATATATAAATGTGTGTGTGTGTGTGTGTGTGTGTGTGTACACATATACATACATATATATATATATATATATAAGCATTGATATCGTCACTTTACTGATATTTGATTTTTGATAATTATATAAAATGTGAAATCAATTAGAAGAGCATTAAATTTTATTAAAAAATTATAACGAAAATAACCAGTAAAATCGATAATTTATTACGGCGTTGTCGATTTTAGTAAAATGGAAGTGAGCTGCAAACAATTCCACGAAGTTAGATCGCACTCTCGAGCACAATACTCTACATTATAGGCAATATAACCAAAATTTCAATTTTATTTAAAAAAATTTTTCAATGAACCTTATACTTTTTAAATTGTAAATATTCAAAACAATAACATTATCTTTCAATTAAAATATCACTGTTCGGATTCCTCAAAATTCAAATCACAATTAGTGTAAAGGCTATAAGAATCAGCGCGGTTAACGTGCAAATTAAATTATAATTATTTAATTGTAAAAAAAACTTTACTACAGCGTAGGTAAATTCAATTTCGGCTCAAGTTCGAGCCATCATCAGCGTAAAACTCTCAAATAACAAATTATAATAATTTCGTTGTACCACAAAATAATCGTATACATCAGAAAATTATATATAGAGAACAAATTGTCACAAATAAATTAAAAATTAAAAATTATCGTCAAACTTTGACTAGATGATAGTCAACTTAGACAAAAGTCAATTGTTGATTGTAATCTAATAATTTTCTTTTAACCATTGACGTGTGGGAAAAAAATGCACAATTCAATTAGTTGTTTGTCATCTGGCTGCAATAATCGAAGCTATGATATACGCAATCTTTTCCATCGAGGTTAATAGCTGATTGAGAATATTAAGGATAAATCTCGTTCCTCTTATAACTGTTGTCAGAACAAAAAACATGATGTAACAATATGACTGATTTTATGGTACACGAAATTATTATAAATTGTATTCTTTATAATTTGTTATTTGAGAGTTTTACGCTGAGGATGGCTCAAACTTGAGCCGAAACATACGAAATTGAATTTACCTATGTGTTGTAATAAAATTTTTTTTTACAATTAAATAATTATAATTTAATTTACGCACCGTTAACCGTGCTGATTCCTACAACCTTTATATTAATTGTGATTTTTATATTATCTTTCACTTTAATTTCACGAAAAAGAAAAATTATGTAAAAAAAAAAATAATATGCTGCATTCTGATGCGTTCGGATCTTATTCATTATTCTGTCGTACTACGCTTTTAATTATCAAGAAATTAATAAAGGTGGACATAATTATAAAGGCGGAAAAATAGATTAAGAAAGCGAGAAGATTTAATAGACTTTGACGAGCAAATTTACCGTCGCTGCAGTTGCAATTTTATAGTTCCCTTCTAATAAATTACTGGTTCATGAAAGGGATGAACAGTGATTAGCGAACTTTTCACACGGTATATGTGAACGGTTTATAGCAACAAAACTATTTTTTTCTCCAAAACTGGGTCGAATTATTATGCTCACGATGAATTATTGTTCATAACATTAACACATTGAATCAATTTCCATAATGAAAAATGATAATCCGAATAAGATAAGCAGCGACGCGGAGTTGATTAACGACATACATGCGTTCAACCAATTATGTTATTATTCCCAGACTAGTGATCGAGGCTCGTCATAATTGACGGAAGTGAAAGTCGGGAAATGAGAATTCCGGGTATGATGCAGCAGTTTTATATTGACGTCGTGAAGATTCATCTTTACGCTCTCTTACTAAAGATACGAGAAATCTCAACATGTCTATATAACAATAATTTAATCAATTCGTAACTAATCCCTAACTAATTGAAGGCCACATAAGTTATGTATTAGAACGACAGAAATGGGAAATCTCAGAATCATGAAAAATAAGATAGATTAGCCTATATTCGCTCATGGGATGAATCAAATTAAAATTGCATTATCAAGAAGCCACTCTAAAGGCGCTAATGTGGTCATCGGGATAAAATTACGCTTACTTCTACTATAGAAGAGAATTATAGTATAGCGTTCGTTACTTCGAGCTATAAAACGAGTATCTCTTTAGTTCCTTTTTAAGAAGGATTCTTCATTACGATTGACGAGATCAGGTTCCAGAACGAACGCGAATACTTCGAGTTATCCCAGATACGCGACAGAAATGTCGGTGATAATAATAGAAATGCCCACAGAAAGAGATGCTCGGATATTGTGCGATTTTATTCATCTTCAGGTCAGTTGTTATATTAAATTTTTGTCGTTAATTAATTTTTTGTCGATGCGATATGATGAGTATAGATAAAATTACTGTTTAATAATATTTAAAATTACATTGATTTAATAATAAAATAAAGAAAAA
>Ga0157364_1006079_pt1 | contig 12362 bp, 9 predicted proteins | sample AttsexASBM2_FD_111476 | JGI IMG/M metagenome (GOLD analysis project Ga0157364, IMG submission 111476) | Fungus gardens microbial communities from leaf cutter ant in Ribeirão Preto, State of São Paulo, Brazil - Atta sexdens ASBM2 | ecosystem: Host-associated > Fungi > Mycelium > Unclassified ...
AAATATTATTACGATATAAAACATTTTGAAAAAAAGTCTCATTTTATTTTCTAATTCCAAGAAGCATGTTAGTGTTTCCAAAAATTGAGAATTCCTATTTCGTTTCTCTGTGATACAAACATAGAGCGCTAAATGATGAGAAAGAAGCGAATAAAAATTGAAACAGCACATTATATTCGAGCACAAAATATTAAGAGCCACGACGCACTTTTACATAACACATGAAATGAGACAAGAAAATCAAGTCCAATCAGAGTTCTTTATTTCATGGAAAGGAAGGAAATAAAGGATTTTGATTGGTTTTCTTATGCATGACGCGTTATGCGTTATGCAAAAGTCAGTGCTACTCATCTAACGTGTACTCATGCGTAGCACTCAAGTACCCCATTATAGCACTCAAGTACCCCAAACGTGAGAAGTAAGGAGATTCACATAAATCAAGTACTCCAAGAGAATGAAACTCATGCATATCGTTCATTTCGGATAATTCTGAGAACGGGCGCAAAATTAAAATCATAAACGTATCATTGATACACGCACAAGAATAAAAAGATTATTTGGTTTTTCTGTTACTTTTTCATATAAAATATAAAGATCCTGAAGCAAAACTAAGGCATTTGGAGGTTCGTGCCTGTAAGGATTTTTAATCACTCGGCATGAGCTCGGCTGCAAAATATTGAACAAAATCCATTTTCCAGATTTGTGCGGAACTCTTTAAAACATTATAAAACTTTAATATCTATTCTTGTTTTTACTTATATATTTTTGATAATTATTTAAACAATTGATTTGAAATTTACTAATTTTAATAATTTTTATTAATAACATATAAATTTCTTTAGAATATTTTATTCTATTTCCTTTTCTTGACAAATAAAACAAAAAACTAGGCTAATTTTTGGGAGTAAATTTTTTTCCTTCAGGTTGAAATTAAACAACAAATAAAGTAGCTTATTATACATCAAAACATCTTTATATTCAAAGTTTGCCATAATTGGTCAATGTTTCAAAAATTTTTTAATTTTGATTTGATTCCTTTTAGGAGCAAACAAAATTTGAGATATAGAAAATCTCGAGACAATAGAATGTTCTTTTAGAGGTTCGCAAGGTTTTTTTTTAATCCACGAAAATTTTGTTTTAGGAAAATCTGTATATGTTTAATATCTGTATATATTTAATTATGATGCAAAATATGATATTAATCTTGAGATGACACATATTATATCCTGTGGCCTTTTATGGATAAGATTTCTTTTTCATTGAATCATATATAAATAGTGCAATCACTGATTAATTTGATGTTTATAAATTCGAAATCAAAATTACAAAAATTATTCAAAATAAAAATATAAAATAGTGAACTTAAGGAAGACGGAGAGCAAAGCGGTATATTTAATCTTTAAACTAATAAAACAAATACACAAAAAAGTTTTTCTTTTTTAAAGGAAAGTAAGCCTTTAATAGTCAAACTGGATCTTAAGTGCTTAAATAATTCTATGTAAATTTATATATTACCTATGTAATATTTTTTAAAATCTTTTAAAATCTTTTAAATTGTTCGCCGAATTAATTTTTTGGTCTTGAAATGCAAACCGATTGAACTATTGTAGTAATATCACAAATTAAATTGTTTAACAATTTATGAATTTCAGAGGTGCCAAAGAAATTTGTGAGTTATCGCCATGTCAAGATCCATTGCTAATGTCAACGTTTAGTGAACCTTGTTGTTTACTTAGATAATTGCAATTGGCATCATTTTAAGAAGATCTTAATATACTATAATAAATATACTATAATATACGAAAATAAATTTATTGCTAAAAATATTACCGATATGTAAGAACATACGCATTGTTCAGACAGCGTGTATAATCAATAATAAACAATTTATTAAAACTGTATAATGAATACAACAACAACAAAAAAGTAAGCCTTTAATGGTCCAATTGGATCTTAAATTAGACGCACCTTAGTGGAATTCGAACCTGAAATCTCTAAATTATGAATCTTCTGCGTTACCTGCTATACTACTTCTTCTAATTTACATTACTATAAAACGACACTGAATAAGAGTCGAATAACCTATCTCACTTGGATAATGCACTGCTATCAGCATAATATTCTGACTTCGGCTTGGTTTGTGAGTATTCACATTATTTATTTTACTTCTAACTAAAGAGAAACAAAAGAACACAATTAAATTATTTTTACGTTACAACTTTTTTAAACTTAGTTGAATTAAAACGAAAAATTTCCTATTCATAAATTAAGTAAGTATTTATGATTTATTTTTTAATAAAAACTTTATTTATTCGTTTATTTGGATTAAAAACTGCATTTCCTGTTCAGAATTAAGTATTCAGTATTTCTTATTCATAATTTTGAATTGAATAGTATTCAAGATGCATAGAAAATGTTAATATTATTTATAGATTGAAAAGACATCAACAGTTGCTTCATGTAATTTCTATAAATGAATAAAAATACATTCAGGATTGAAAAGCATTCATTTTAACATTCATGAATCCATATTTCTGAAAATCTGAATCCATTTCAATCCATTCTCATTTACTGGGATAACTGCGTATATACGCTCATGCTATAAGCACTCATGCTTATAAGCGCTGTTTTCAATTTAGTTTGTCATATTGAATAGATGAAGTTGTTTGTTTTAGCTAATGTAAGCGTTAAGCAATAATTCGGTAATTAGCCGTAATTCGCTTCTTTATATACTGAAAATAAATATTTACGAAATTTTAATAAATTTTAATAAATATTTATTTAATTAGTATCAATGTGACATTTGCTTATAACGAATAATATTTATTCAATACAAAAATTATACTTTGAATTAAGTATCATTTTTTAAAATAAATATTCACCGTAAGCAAATCTCCCATTGATATTATTTAAACAAATATTACAATTTTGTAAAATTTTTCCAATGTAATCTTTTTTTGTCTTCTAACCTTTTGTTTCTTTTCATTGAAAGTGCATTCATATCTAAACAAATTGTAATTGTCACCAAACGATTCTTCGCAACCATGTACTTTACTACTGGTAGATAGAAAAAGATGAAAAAGAGAGCGTTCACAATTGGAGGCTAAATAAAAAATAATTTCAACACTTATATTTTCTTAAGCCTTAATTTTATTAAATTTTCTGGATGACAATCAAGAATATAATTATTATAAAGAAGAATTATTATAAAAAAGAAATATTTTTAGTTCTTCATCGTATCAAAAAGCCAATACCATTTAAATATCATTTAAAAAATTATGTAAAAGAGATTGTACCGTCATATAATGACGAATAATTAAAATCACATTTTAGATAGACATATATAATAATAAATTTTTTAACAAATACATTTTTTAATAAGTATTTTTTATTCTACGTTGTAAAAAAGAATTAGATTATAGATATGCATATGTTGAACAAATTAAACAAAATATTTTAATTTTTTTAAATAGTACTTTAATAATTTTAGGATCTATACATTTGATTATGTATGAAATCTCATAAGACTATCATTATTATCGGTATGTCTAGTTACGGTTCAATAACTTATAGGTTGTTATATAACTTTGAATACAAACACAAACACACACACGCGCGCGCACAGAGAGAGAGAGAGAGAGAGAGAAGAGTTTTATTATTCTGTTTTTATTGTTTATCCATATGTGAAAAATTTAATGTTGCAAAAGCATTGCAATCTGTAAGGAGAATTACAAGAATTCTTGTAAAGTTTGCATCAATTTGTATCACTTGGCTAAAAGATGACAGAGTACAACAAGTTTTTGAAGAATTTGAGACGATCAGTGGATTTTCATTTGATGGCACATATAAATGTTAAGGCACCCAGTATTAATCTTGACTATTATGTCAATAGAAAAGGACATCAATACAATTACAGATAATTTGCTGTTTTAATTAGTGTACAGAATGTGTTAACACGTAAAATGTAATTATTTGTTATTTATTTTCAATAATAGACTCTGTGATCATGAATTGCGTTTTACCCATTGTTTTGCTGGATACATCAATTCCATGAACGAATATTTCGTTTATCCAAAGTATATGAATATTTAGAAGATAGACACACGTTTCCAGATAATTCTCATTTAGTAGCCGATTCAGCGTATTTCATCCATGATAATGTTATGACATCTTACCGTGAAAACAGACTTAACAGTCAGACAAAAAAATTACAATTTCTGTCACCCTCGGTACGAATATTGAACGAACATTCGCATTCCTTAAAAAAAGATTTAGAAATTTGCTTACTGTTCTTTATATGGAATGTACTGATTGCTTCTAATTTTGTTATAACATGTTGTGTCTTACACAATATTTGTTTATTAAAGAATGATGACTTAACAATGGCCGAGTTAGATCTCATACAAGACAATTATAATTTACAATCATTGATGAAAGGTAGAAATAGACATATAGGTCAAGTAAAAGAGATAATATCTGTGATGAATTTAGTGATACGAAATATGTAAAGAAATATCGATTATAGTAATTGGAAAAAAGTTAAAAGTAATAAAGATAATTATTATTTTTTCTTCAAAGTGTCAACCATTTCTTTAAATGATTTTAAAAGTCTTTCTTGAATTTGCACATTTTTCGATACTTCGTTTTAGCAGCTTTGTTATAGCTTTGAATTTGAATGTAGCAAACAACTCGATGTTTCTTTACATATTTCACATAACATGTTTTATCTCATGCGATATTCTATACATTAAAATCTTTTATAGGACACTCTATATATCAACTCTTCTTAAAGATTACAATGTATGTTTGTGCTTACGTCAAATTAATTCTGTCCTGTCAAATTAATTAATCCTCTATACTGTGACCGTAGACGCGACTGACGGCACAACTTCGTCGCATGCGCTATTATAATTTTCAGGAATAAGATTCTTTACGAGATGACTCGAGAATCCTACAGGATTTTTCCGAGATCTGAGAGTTTTCCTCACAAAATAAGTTGGGCGCCAGGCACGAGAGAGCGTGCCACTCTTTTGTTAATTTCCGATTATTTTAATAATTACGCACAATTACAACTCGCGACAACAGGAGTGGGTCGGTACTGGCGAGAAAAATTTCGGGAAACGAGAGAGAGATGGCTATAAGAATGACACACAGATAATAATTAATAATAAACTAATTAAGTTCACTAAATCAATATACAATTAACGTCTGGAGTTTTGCTCTTTAGACCTTAGATCTTATTGGTCGACATTCGCGATAGACAGTGATAATTTCTATAATTACGCTGATTCGAGACAATCATACTAAATCTCTTTAAATTTTTATTCTCCAAGCGAGAGGGTAACCACTTAATGAAGTCATGGGACAGACTCTCCGAAATTATTATGAAATCTTTACGAAATCCTTATGTAATTGTTTTACAATCAGCTGTAATCATGAAGTTAGATTAAATCATGTGTAATTATCAGAAATCATAATAAAATGATATCTAATCAGCAGAAATGCGATTTTCTGTAATCACTGGAAATCATTATAAAATCTATGATGAAATCATGTGTGATTACTACGAAGTTTGATGAAAATGTAAATAATTATTCTAAGGTATAGCAGAACATAAATAATATATGCAGCGATGTTTTATACACAGACATGATATATATTCGGTTGCGCTTTTTTGTATATAGAACTCTGTAGAGTGCAAGCGTGGCGTAGCAGGCACGAGACTGCTATGCCAAAGATCTATGCCGGATTCGATTCCAGGCAGAACCGAAAAATGTTTTCGACGCTCGTAGCTCCTCTCGAAAAACAATGGCAAACCACCGAGAATATCCTTGCTAAGAGCATTTCTCTAATAAATCGTCGTTCGGAATCGTGTACAATCAGCACCACAGACATATGAGAGAAATCACCTCGGTCACGAGCAATAGGAGGAGGCTAGAACTTTAGGAATGCGTTTCGAATTTGTGCATCAAACGCATGGAATAATCTCAAAACGCAATAGATGTACTAGGCTTTGAGCCATAAGATATTAGCCAATCACAATCGAGTATAAGGAGAATAATCAATATGATCATATGATCATAAGATAGACTCCCTTGTTCTTAGTGGCCTCTTGGCTATTTGAGTCGGCTCAGAAAATCTAGAGCAGCTCCGCCACCGGCTCCATGTAGGTTTGTCTCTACCGCCGATAGACAGCATCCTCAATTATCCGGCGTACCTGAAGCTCCCTCTCTCCCTTGTTCCTGTAATTGGTGTGCATTACAACAAGGTTCTGAATGACAATGTGATAAAATATACGGAATCATACGACCTGCATATCCGAATTTCCAGATAAGATGACTTCCAATAGACTATCAATAGACTACGTTTCGTCCATTTCTGCTCAGTGGTCTCTCTTCTTTCGTTGGTGGATGAGACGACAAGTTTATAGAATAACATTTTAGCCATCGAGCATGGTCCGTTGACAACAAATCTAAACGAGACTATCAACAAAAAAATAAATTCGCAAAAGAAACAAAAGAAACCAAACAACCGAATGATTAGCGTACGCTCGCACGCGCGCTCGGGAGAACGCAAGATCCTCGCAGAAATACCGCTAATTTTTGTCAATGACTGATCAATAATTCCTAATGAATCCCTGGTAGAAAAATTTTGCTGAAATTATTTTATATTTTGGAACATCGGCAAAATTTTAGCATTTCAGAAAAATTTCAATTTAATTTCAAAGATTTTTAGCTTTAGAAAAATTCAGCAAAAGTTCAGAGAAATCTCAGTAAAAATTTCAAAGAAATTTCAGCAAAATTTCACAGAAAATTCAATTCAATTTTAGCAGTTTTTTAGTATGTTTTTCAGTATGTTAGAAAAATTCATTTTCAGTGAAATTTCAGCAAATTTTCAGCAATTTCTAAAATATAGAATAGTTTCAGCGAAATTTTTTCATCAGGGATAAGATATTCTTTCAGAGTATAACATTGAGATGCGAAAATATTAGAAATGATGTAATATGATGTACATAAATCGTAAATGTATACTGCTTGAAACAATATATATTTACTGTAAATATTACAATTTGTAATAGCTAAAAATTAAAATAGAATTAAATATTTTGTATTCTTTAATTAAATATTAATATTTTTGTAAAAAAAGAAATATGAAATTATGAAATCAACTTAAGGAAAAATATAATATAATAAATAATATAATAAATAATATAATAAATGTCTTACAAAAAATATGGTCACGTTCTTGTTTTATTCCCTGACTTATTGTTATCCTTAACAGCTTTATACATGCGTTTTAAACTGGAAAATTTGGATAAATATTGAGAACCAATTACATTGTAGCCATGTTTCATCATTACCTGAATTATTAAAATATCTTTTTATCTTTTTTGGAACACTTTTTTTCCTACTAAAGAAATCATTTTACTGCATACGATTGCTTGTTCTAAATCAACTAGAACTTTAACTGTTGATGTTATCTTTGTATGAGCAAATTCTTCTTCCTATTTTCTTCATGAAAGTTTATGCATCCAATTCCTTGTTGCTGATGAACGAAGTTCTTTATTAGTACAAAGTAAGAAAGAAGTTTGTAGATCGTCATATACAAGTAAGAAAAGTTCGGACAAAAAGCAGATGCTCAATAAGCAAGAAACGTTTTGAAACATTTCAGTAACGTTGCAACAACATTTAACATTACTGCAACGTTTCTTTACTGAAATGTTTCTTGTTTACTGAGTGTGTTAAGGTTTAAAAAGAAAAATGACATAGTTAAAATTAAAATCAAAAACCCTTTTTATTCTCGTAATTCTATTAATGGAATCAACTTGCAATAAAATAAAATTAAATTAAAAAACTTAAACATTTAAATGTCTTATTAGTCAAAATGTAAAAAAAAGGTAAACCATCCGTTTTGCTCGACCTCTCTGGGCAAAGTGGATAAGTCATTTCAGTAATGAGGATGGAATTTAAAAAATCAAAATCATTATCGGTAGTCGTCACAATAGCTGCCAAATCTTTCATATGTAATGCAGTCTTCATTGATGTACTGCACTGGATCTAATCTTCAGATGGTTCTTTAGAATACACATTGTATTGCATTGTGGAAAAAAAAACAAATGTGAGATGTAAACAATCATGTACCTTTCATTCACTCTAAAGATCGTCTGTCCCTTCATCTTCCCGGTTTTCAGTGTAATCACATATCGGCTAAAGAGAATGAGTTTGCTTTGCTTTGCTCCCATCCACTTTACCTAACCTATTTGGCGTGAATTTAGAATAAGTTTAAGCAACAAGTGAAAAATTTTAACCTCGAATATATATTTAAGGGGAGAATACTAAGAGTTATCAACATAGATATTATTTTGTATTTCTCAAACTATTTCGTTTTCCTTATACAGAATAAAAAAATCTTCTCCAAAATAAAAGAAAAAACACAAATACTTTTGGAAAAGTACAAACCGATGTGAAAAAAATTTCTAAAAAACTATAAATTACAGTGTACCACATGTAGATTCGCTTCCTTCTTATATATAAATGAATACAAGGATATATCCGAACAAAAATTTTTCCATATTTGAGTAATTTATAAGATATCAGAGACCTTCAAATTATGATTTTGAAGCTTATAAGAGAAATGGTTTGAGAAGTACAATTTGAGTGTACATAACTTCGCATTCATGTGATATATAAGATATAGCAGAGCGAGAAATATATGTAACGTTTTATTTAATAATATTGTTAATGTACGTAATGTTTTAATTAATGTATGTAACATTTTCTTGATGCACAATATTTTATTAGGAATTAAAAATCTGTTTTATCGACATCGATCAAGCCATCCCTCCAGCATCTCCTTAAAGACAGAAAATTCTTATAAAAAAATCGTTCACACTGCTTAAGAAACAATTACTGCTAATAATTAAGTTACGTACCTTAGCGAAAATCGTAAAAAAACACACAATTTCTTTTATTTCTATATTAAACACAAACGAGCGTATATTGTTTCGCATTTTCGTGGAAAATTATGAAAATTTTTTTTCGAAAAAAAAACCAGTTGAAAAAAATTCCCAAAGTTTTTAATATTTTTTTAATATGTGATTTGTTCAAATATAGTAAAAAACAAAATATCTTTAAAATTTATAAAAAACTAATTTAATATTGTCTGTATGAAGTTTGGGATCTATTTATCGTGTAGTTATTGAGTATAATCGTATATTATATAATTATATATAATTATATATAATCGTATATTACATAATTGTAAAGATGTAAATTACCTTTTCACTCATTTAACATTGCGCTTATGACGGCCGAGATGTGTTTAAACATCTATACATCGAAAGCTAATAATGTACAAGACAGATCGATTTCAAAATTTGAGAAAAATTAATTTACCATCTGCTTAATTGTATATTGCAAAGGTAATGCTCTCGACCGTATGATATTGAAACGAATAAAAAAATATAATTTGATGTTTTTCGACGCTTTATATTCGAGCTTGTAGACATGACAACATTGTTCTTCGAATGTTAGTGGTCCTGTATAGGTTATAGTATCGCATAATTTCTTCCAAATAATATGTAATAGAATATTAAAAATAGTCATATTAGAATATTGCAAATAATTATTATTTTGTAAATACTATATATTCTAAGTAATACGAGACAGTAATTGACTGAGTATTATTGTTTATGAAAGTATTTATTATATTTGAAATTTATTTCTATTCGAAATGAAAAAATATTGAACTTCGAAATTATTAATTTTTTTGAAATTAAAACTATAAGCATATTCTAAAATTATTTTTATTTTATCAGTAACATAACACAGTTAAAAATATATAAAATATTTTGAATAACAGCTTATAACATATTAAACAAATAACACTTAATTTTATAAATTAATAATGTAATAATATTCTTTTTCATTAATTAATTAAAAAAACATCTTCAGCTTATAGCTAAAATATATTTTTATTCATTACAATGTTTGTATTAGAGATAATCACTTTTAAGTGATCAATTATTTTATTTAAAATAATTTTTTTATTTGTAATTCGTGATTTATTTTCATGAATTTCTGTTAATAGTGCCATTACAGCCTTCTCTCCTGTGTTTTGATATGTGTGTAACAATTCTTTGTACATGATAATGCTAATTTCTTTATCATGTAAGATTGCCTTTCATTAGAGAAAAAGATTTCATTCTTAAGTTAATCTTTTTGTCACGGATTGACTTATTACATTTTTAAACAAATTGTCACTTGTTAAAACTTGATTTAGAATACTAACATCATAAGGTGCTTCATGAAAATTTTCATTAGATGAATCCATTTTCAATAAATCTGCTAACTTTGATAACGTTAGCATACCTTGTGCTTTACGATTAGGAAATTTTTTCTTTAGCAATTTTAGAGTATCACAAAAATCATAAATAATATCTTTGTATTTATGTACTAAAGAATATTTTTGTATCTCTGAATAAAATATGGTACAATTAAATATAGTATATAGTATAGTGTAGTCTTATGAGCGATTAATAAAACACCATTGGTAAACTTTGATAAGAAATTATAAAATGCTTCCAGTGCAATCATAGACAATGTTGTAACACTTTTTCACACAAAAAAATAAAACTCCATCTCTATTTTCTAGACCATTCACTTGATTAGCATCACTATCAATAGCTTGAGTAAGTTCTATGTACACAGAAAATATTTCTTCGCCAACTGCAATTTGCAATATGTCTACGTTTTTGTAACGACTAGATGTTTTGAGATCAAAGAAAACTTGCAATTATTAATTATTAGTGATATACATTTAACAATAAGACTTAAGTTATTAGCAGCCTTACTTGTTATTTCAAAAGAAATATTACTTTGATACATATCACTTTTCTATTTTCTAAATTTTTCTTAAATTTTCTCTATCTATAGACAATTGCAGCACTTTTTAGCTTTTAAAGTTTTAGATTTAATAGATTTAATAGATCTTGATGCTCTAAATTTATCTGTGCTTTTACAGTTCTGTGTGCTGACTTACAGAAAGTCCAAGCTTTCTTTTTATATCAGGTACATAAGTATTTCCTTCATTTTTTAATAAAACAGAAGTCGAAAATCTGCAGAATTACTCGCGCTTACTATATTAGCCTTACCTACCTTTATTTAAAAATAACAACCGTCTTCCTGATCGTTCATAATATAAATTTATTATATAAAATATTCCTGAAGAACACAACCTGTGAGAAATTATTATTACGTATCTCTCTAATATCCCCACCTTAAAAAAAGTTATTAATCTACACAATATTAAATTTACATGAAACTGAAATTTACTGAAGAATAAGTTACAATTCTTTTCATATCGTGCTGTAACTTTTATTTTTTGGTAGCTGGTGAGAAATTATACTGTTTAATGACTCGTTTGAGTTGCTAGAAGCTACAATAGAACACTTAGATGCGTTATCAGTATACATAGAGAATATACTTTGTAATTCTTTATGCAGGTTCTTTTAGAATAAATTTTTGTTGCAATCGTGCTCCATTATTCTTTTTTTACTTGCAATCTCCACACTTTTCATGCAAATTAAATAGATGATCTGATATACATCTCAGATATCATCACAGATGTTAATAATTTATTTAAATTTTGTTTGTAAGAGCATAAGTAAAACATTTTTTTATATGCGTAATTAACCTTTTTTGTTCAAATTCTTATATTTATATTTGATGTGTAAATCTTTTTTAACAAGTTTTTTCACATGATTTCTATCAGCTATCTTGTAAATAATCTTTTTTTTATTATTTTTCAAATTTCGTGGTTAATAATAGACAAGAAGTATACAATCTTCATTAGCTACAATAACCTTGATTTCAACATTCTTCAATGTATTGATTCGATTCAATTTGATTCATCAATTTCACTCCAACATCCTCCTTCATAGCTTTTGCCGTTTCCATGGTTACTCCATCCCATATCAAAGGAAACTATGATGTCAACAATAGAGCCTAACATTCTATTCAATCTTCTTGAATTATTATTATTTTCATCTAAACATAATTTTGTAGATTCATTAAATATGTACATTTCATCCACAAACTCATTTTTAAATTCTTCTGACCTAAATATACAGAAAAAAATGTAAATAAAATAAAAATTAATCTAAAGAAAAAATACTTTAAAATTTTTGATTAGAGGAAATAATTGGTTTTTAAATACAATTTATTGTTACAGGTTTCTGTATATTTATTAGGTGTACAACTTTGCTTCCGCCGTTTTTTTTCCGAAATTCGAGGCTTTATTGTAAAAAACTGGTTATACATTTATGATTCAAAGTATTGTCCATCGCTGGCCACTACTTTCTC
>Ga0157364_1006080_pt1 | contig 12360 bp, 10 predicted proteins | sample AttsexASBM2_FD_111476 | JGI IMG/M metagenome (GOLD analysis project Ga0157364, IMG submission 111476) | Fungus gardens microbial communities from leaf cutter ant in Ribeirão Preto, State of São Paulo, Brazil - Atta sexdens ASBM2 | ecosystem: Host-associated > Fungi > Mycelium > Unclassified ...
AAACATATAAGAAATAAAAAAGAAAAAAACATATATATATATATATATAGATATATATATATATATATATTTTTAATCAGATATTCCAAGAAATCTGACATTTTGCGTTAATAAGCTAAACGTTTAAAAAAAGTAAAAGTAAAAATAATTAATTGGAAAAAAATTCATTCAAGACCATAGATATGTTATCACGCTATCAAGTATTCGTTTACATTTTTCATTAAAAATTCAGTTATCTTTTTAAGTACCATTAATTTACTCTTAAATTATCATTTTCATCGTTCCAAAAAAAACATTTTTTTGGATTTAAAAAAATTATTTCTAAATAAATTTTTTATTTTGTTGCGATTTAATAAATTAAATTCGTATTTAATTTTGAAATATTTTCTAATTTTAATAGACGCAGCGTGTCTTCGAGTGTTTCGCAATTAGTGACACTGTCAACTGATAATGACATTCTTCAAGGATTTAAATTCATCACGTGCAGCCATGAAAAGACAACACGACGCATGACGAGCGTTTGTCATTGAAAAAAATTTTTAAAACGCAGCGAGGCAATATATAACTTTATTCGCGATTCCTGCTGATGATCTATACATTCGAGTTATTGTTATCTCTATAACGTCATAATATCAAATTGAAACTTGTTCCAATTCCTGAGAAAAAAATCAGGGATTTATTTCACGCTGGCGGATGGAAAAGAACCTAAGAGAACACTATTCTCCAGACCAACACTACGTATGTTCTAATAGATCTGAACGTAACCTTCTTAAGAAAAATTCCACTCGATGAAGAGTACCCAGGTATTCCATCGTCATCGCAACATCGGTTGCAGATCATCGGTGATCGATCGCTCTTGATCGCTCTCGCGATTGACACATGACAAGCGGGCGCGCGTGTGCACGAAGAGGCGTTTGGCCGGCGAGCAGTACGCGATCATATTGCGAGAGAGAAAGTGTTATGATTCGAGGACTCAAGACTCACCGCTGTGCCCAGTGTTGCTTGACGATTGGCCCATCGTCGTCGTTGTCAGCCCGGCAGCGGCGGCGGCGGCAGCGGCGGCGGTGGCTGCGACAGCGGCAGACAATTGTGTCGGGTCGTAGGACAGCGGTGCTCGGGGGCGGACGTGGGTTCACGTGAAAAAGCGATCGCATGGGCGCGCGTGGAACGAACACATCGCGACAACGACGAGCGGCAGCGAGGCGGTGGATCGTGGTGGATCGCTGTCAATCACGATACATGGTGCATCCGCTGGCATCCGCGGTGTCGCTACGCGACGGCGGGGCAACGAGGTGAACGAGGCGGACGACCGCACTCGCGTCTCGCACCGTTGCGCCGCCGGCGGTCGTGGACGCCGCGCGAGGTGATTGGCCCGACGACGGTGGCGCGCACGCGCGCCAATTAGCGCGCCGCTTTGAACGCGTCGCGCCGCACGCGGGTGGCAACGGCGCGGCGACGCGGCGGCGGCGCGCGTGCGGTGCCGCAGCGCCGAAATTGATTCTCTCGCGATGCAGGTGTTCGTTCTGCCGGATTCTGCTAGCGGCGTTTTTCCGCGGCGCTGAGGACATCCTCCTCGCGCATCCTGACTTGAGGATGCTCATACTTCAGTCTCTGGGTTTTGCTAGCAGTTTTATTGATTTTTATCCTTCTGTTCCCTAATCTTTACGTTTATGAAATTGCAACGTAAACAACTTTTAATTGTATTAAACGTCAAATACATAATTGAAATTTTTATAATACCAATATATATAATTTCACAGCATACTATTAAATGCTGTACTATTATATATCATTGATTTAAATTTATACTTACAATGTAGGAGAAGATCAAGTGATATAAAACATATTTCTTCAAGATTTAATTTTCTTAGAAAAATCCTACTAAGTGTAATATATATGATATGAAATGTTATTCTTATATTCTTTTAATCACTCTTTATAATCACTCGTTTAATTGTATTTTTCTAAAAATGAAAATAACCAAGATTTTTACATTTTTAAATGTCATTATCTTGTTCTTATAAATTAGATAGAATTGTTGATATGAGACAGAAATATTTTTTTAAACTATGTTTTCTGATAGATTCCCTTATCGATACATACGATTTTAACTATCTTTTGCCCCGCTTTCATAGCTTTTAATCAATTTCCTAATATAAGTACTTTTCAAAAATAGAAAGCTCATTCGTCTCTCTTATTGTCATTTTCTTATTTCATAAAGATATAATCTTTTGACTTATTTTTGGCGTCAAAACAGGTCGCTTCATCAAAATTGATTCTTGATATTCAATTCTTGATTCTTGATAATCAATTTTTATCACGATATAAGAATATTCTATAGAAGAATCATGGTAAGAGTTTATTCTTACATTGTAATTTTGATAACGTGATTTATTTTAACGCTAAAAATAAGCGTCAAGCGTCAGCATGAATGAAATTAATACCTTAACAACTATAATAATATCGTATTCTCTTTATCCTACTTGTCTTCCTCATATTTATTTCTATCTTCCTCACTTTATCTTCCTCATATTTATTTCTAACAAAACACAGTCATCAGAAGTCTCGCTGACTGTTCACAATTGTCCGATATAACTCACTACCTCATTACTCAACTATCCGAATGACTCACGAAAAAACAACGAAACGAGCAGCTTTATAAAACAGAAAAGATTTTAAACTCAGTATTTAAAGAATAATAGATATTGTTTTGTATTGATGAACTAAAAATGAAATTCGACTTACACCCAGTTCCACAACTCGCGGTTAACTCTTAATTAATTCAACTTATTCTTCATCTCTTTCTAATTCTTGAATATAACAATACAAATACAGAATAGAACAATTATATATAACGTTGTATAACAGTTATATGAGTTATATATATGTTATATAAATATTATATCTGTTTTGTGTTTGCTGAGTACATATAAATTCGAAATTAATTAATTATGTTATTGTATTAACTTATAATTAATATATTATTTTTCTAACTTTTTTAAATAAAATACGCATCAAGCATCTATGATCGATATTAATATAATAATAATCTTATCATTATAATTTGATAAGAATATAAGTATATAATTATTGATTAAATTATTTCAATCTGCTTTGAATTTATTTTTTCGTCCAATAGTTCTATCCTTCCAATATTTTCAATCAAGTTAAATACTGTTAAATGCTACATTAAAACACGCTACATTATTTAATTTAAAGTTCTCGAAAATATTTTCTTGCGATTAGTAAGTTTTTGAAAAATTCATTAGATCATGAGAGAGAATCCAAAATTAATTAGATTAAAAATTCAGAAATTATCTTAGCTTATATATTATCACGTCTTCAGACAAGACTTAAAAAAATTATTTATCTAAATGTATATTTATGATCTAATATATGATCTAATATATTTAATTGACTTTCCGCACGCAATCTTTATATAAATATTTAATTTAATTTTTTAAAGACTGTAATAGATTGAGTCTCATCTTTTAAGGAATGATCTTTCAATTATTTCAAATAACGTATCTGTTTAGTTATCCTTGAATTCGTCATTCTTTTAAATCATCATTAATTTTATGTTCAAGTTCTCCTGCACATTTGTTTCATATATTCTACTTTTCCATTGATTTTAGCTCTTAGTCTTACCGAAAGAAATGGAAACATATGAGGGCTTAGATTCTTCTAGCATCTTGAAGATATCAAGTCAACATATATTTAGCGCACTGCAGACAAATCATATGAATAAGAACAAAACTAAATAAATGAACAAAAAATCATGAATCTATATACTTTCGTTAGTATTTTTTTTCACTATCGTAAATTCTAACTGCACCCACTATTCGCGTGTCGCACATATGTACGTGTCCCAGGGTGGGATCATGCGAGGAGCGTTCACAGAATGGCGTGTAAAGACCAAGTTGAGCCCGATCTTGCGATCGACGACAGATGAGGACCTACTGCCGTCGGTCGGCGATGACGACGACGTTCGACTAAAGTCCATCGATCACTCTCAAATCTTCGGCGAGGGCGAGATCGAGGTCTGTACGACGACGAGTCAGTGAATTGCCTTGGCAACCAGCCGTCAAAACATTGTATACGTTAATAACGTCAACGGAGTGCAATCGAGAGAGCCGTCCGGCCAGTCACTCGATGCCCTGTGAATCATTCTACACTGCGACGACGACAACGACGACGTTGGACAATCGGTTGGGAACGATTGGAGAACGTCAGATTCGCGACTGAGATGGTCTCCGGCGTGAAATCCGCTCGGTATCATCATAATCCGGGATGTAGAAGCTGACGTCAACGAGAGTGCGACTCCATCGGGAACCAATGCCTCCGGGTCGCCGAAGCATGAACGTAGGGAATCCCCGGATCGTTTGTCTTGCGCTCACCGTTATCGCCTTCTTCCAAAGAGGTCGGTAGACGATTAGATATCGAAGTAGTTGCGATCTTCCGAAAAAAAAGCAATCGCAATCTTTCTTAATAACGAGATCTAAAGAATGATACGATGGACTATCTGCGAATCTCGCGTGAACAAGATCGATAACCGGATTGCACACATTGCTTTCGAGGACAAGTTGTTAACGCGCGATGTGTATAGTTTGTGCTGTTTTATATATAAAAATAGCTTGCTTTGATGGTCTCGAGCTCCGAGATCATCTTGTAGATCACAGATCTTTCCTCGACATAAAAATTCTCTGACGACAAAAATTCTTTAATACTCACTCCTTATCAGTGGCAAGTGAAATTTTGATTCTAAAACAAAACGTCCAAACGAGAGATGTCAGATTGCCAAGTTTTATTTATCATTTCTTCATTTCCTGATGATATAAAAATTCTTAAGGGGATGTTGAAGTGATCAAATTATCGATGTTATATATAAAAATTTCCAAATTGACTGAACAGAATCAAAAATCCTTTTACAGAATTAAAATAGACGCAAAATTAGGAGGTGAGATGCAGTGGACTTTATATTAAAATAAAAAAAAAAAGTTAAAACTTACTTAACTTTTTTTCGATTTTAGTATAAAATCCACTGCACCATTGCACCATTTTTCTTAATATTGCATCTACTTTAATCCCGTAAAAGGATTTTTTATTTTGCTCAGTTAATTCGGAGATTTTTATACGATTATAGTGTCGATAATTTGATCACTTCAGCATCCCGTTAACATTCGTTTCTATCAATGGCGTTCAGCAGAAAAAGCAACTTTTCAACTGTTGTAAAATTCTCTAATATGATTGGTCTTGCCCTTAATTCCTCATTGGATCCAAATGTATAAATCAATCACATTCAAGAATTTTATAACATTTTATAACAGCATTGACAAATAAAATTTTGTATCTAGAATAAAACGTTCGAGTAAACGAGATATGTCCCAAACAGAGATGTTAGATTGCCATAGTATTATTTAGTATTATTTATTGTATATAATATTATTTTATATGTTGTATATAATATTATTGCATTCTCAATTTCCTGATGATGTAAAAATCCTTATCACTTGCTTCTTATCATTGACAAGTGAATTTTATATCTAGAACAAAACATTGGAGAGATGTTTCTCCAAATACAAGAGATGTCGGGTTGCCAAGTTTTATTTACCACACTCTTTTTCGTTTCGTTTTACGAGTGCAACTTGCCTGTTCTGCAGGGTGGGCCATCGACTGTTTCAAGTGTGTCTCGATCGATGGCGACAACAAACCCTGCGATGACCCATTTCACAACAATGGGAGCCGCGCTTTCTTGGAGTCGCCCTGCTTAGGAGGTAGGAAAGGCCGGGATGGCCTCTTCCCAGCGACCGCTTGTCTCAAGATTGCCGGCGTATATGGTAATAAACCCAAGTTAACATGATATACTATTTTTATTCATTTTTTTTTATATCTTTATTATGTTAAAATCGACCGTTTCTTACAGAAATCCAATTTAAATCCAAAATTAGCAATTAATCACTTATATCTTTTAGTATTAAATCTGTGTAAGAAATGAGAATTTCACATTGATAAGTACATTAAACATTGCATCTTAATCAAATTGACAATTCATTGACTTGGCCAATTTAATAAATTACTGGAAATTACTTATTTTGTACTAAATTAATTTTTTTATTATTATTTAATACTAGAAATTATTTCTTTTGTATTAAATTGCTTTTAATATTTAAAATAAATAATTAATTATTATCATTCAGTATTAAATTTTTGTGAGAATTTCGTGTTGACAAGTATATTAAATTGTATCTTAATTGACTTGACGGCTTAGATGAATCCGGTGTGACCTTGATGGTGAGGGGTTGCGCATTGGACAGCGGAACCTTGACAACGGACTCCGAGATTATCAGAATGTCCCACTGCGGTGGTTTCTATTTCGACGACAAGTAAGACAAGCTAAATATCGGAAGTCGAAATTTATTATTTTTAAACATTCACGAATACCTCGTAGGTACGTGCGCGGATGTGTGCAATCTTGCAGCGATGCGGACGCGTGCAACGCGTCGTCGAGGAATCTCGCGCCGCTGATCGTCCTTGTGTTGCCGATTCTCGCGGGACTCGCGTGATCCATTTACACTCCGCGACGCGAGTGCGATCAGACGTTTTTTCGAGAACTGGCCGATTTGGGTTACAAAATTCATTGTTAATACTGAAAATCTATAGCACACGTTATGAGCATTATAGATTTTCAGCATTAACAGTGAATGCAGGATTAGAAGAAATCGACGAACGACATTGAGAAATTACAACAGCGCGTTGTAGTGGTTATTAACGATGATCTTTCTCATTAAATCTTATAATACGGTGCAGACCACATAGTGAATATACTGCCAGATTTTGATTAATAAGCTATAGTCTCTCTCATTATTTTCAAGCAGCAATCCACGCGCCATTTATTCTAGCTATCACTTTATATATATATGTGCGATACATTAATTGTAATTACAGCTTCATATTGCTTCATATCAATAAAGCAGATTTTGAAATTGTTAAATGAATCCTCTTATTCTCTAGCCAGTATTCATAATCTGTTCTTATTTTAAGATTGTCTTAATATTGAAAAATATTAATTAATGTGATTGGCTTATCTTAAGAATGTACTTACTTAAGATAATCTTAAATATAATAACACATCTCCCGATCTTTGTCCTTTTTCTCGTAAGAAATATGCAGACAATTTCAGACAGCGCAATAAGCTCCATCGCTTTTTGTTTTATTCAAATTAATCACCTACTCCTCTAACTCTCTCTGTCTTTCTCTATTATTTTGGACGATTGACACGATTGCTTCAGTTTTAATTCGTGAAATTTTTATGGCAAAGTATAAATCTTAACAGTAATGAACGATCATGAAAAACCAAATATCCAGTATCTCCGATCAATTTGTAAATCTTTTATGGCAAGTCGCTTGTTGGATCTGGGAGACCATCGAACTCATCCTGATCATCATATTTGATTGCTTAGCGAGGCTAGTTGAACTAGTACTCGTGATGATGAAATTAATATTTCAGGTGACAATAATGCGCTTATAAATTACTTTTAAATATATTGTGAATACGATTGTATATCCATCAATTCGAAACAAAGGTTATATATAATAGATAAAAATACCTTTTTAAAACTGAAATTAGAATCGCATTTTCTAATTCATTTCAAGTAATCGGAAGTATGCAATAAGAAGACATATATATATTTATATACACATCCTATTTGAGGAGAACCTGTAAAAATATTAAATAACTGGATTTTTAGGTGATCTGCTTTATTCGAGATTTGTGCATCGACGCGATGCAAACCTTTGCCAATGTTTTTCGAGGAATCGTTAATGTCATTAGCAACATTAGCTGCGATGACGTCGAGGACTTTGCTTCTGCCTGCATTGTCGTTGCCTTGTGTACCGGGGCCGTTAAGATGTTCATGAATCTTCTTAAGAGGGTACATACCAAGTATCTCGCGATAATTATTATTGTCAACAATGGCGAATCAACGATTCGCACCCGATAATCCGAAGGGTTAAGAGTCGCTCGCAAATTAGTAAACAATCGCACTTATCAGTTTTGAGCTCCACAGAAAGTACATAAAAAAATTGTTATTTTTATATCTTATATCTGAGATACCTGAATTTTTAACGCTCCAAGTTTCAAAGAATGTAATTCCATTTTATTTCCCAATCGAAGCCAAAACGGGACTTCCCGCACTTAAAAATAAAAAAGAAAAAATCTTTTCTAATTTAAATTACTTTGTTTATGCAACAATCAAAATTTTTTATAAGATAAAATATATCTTAAGAATAAGTCTCATTTTGGCCGATGCTGTTCCCTATTACCATCACTATATTGTGCGATCGCTTGCAAATGTGGTACCCTGCTTTTTAGAATTGTCAAACAAGGTGAAGTGCTTTAAATCGTTCGTGCGCGTCTCGCAAGGAATACCGCTGCCGTCGGTGTGACATGGGAAAACTACGGTGCAAAAACCAGGTAAACTACTTTGTAGACTACTCTTGCGACTGATATCAATCAAGATTTAGAGATCCGCGCGTGGTCGCATGGTGCATTATCTGGTTTTTGATCCGACAGAACGTCGCGTTAAATATTCATTTAACGCGGACGTTTTTAACGGCTCTTTGTTTATATTTTACATATAAATGCAAAACTTACCCAACGGCGAGATTATTTTATCATAAGAATCATCGGAATGCAGAAAAAATAGACTTATTGCTGTGATTTGAAGATTGCAAACTTGATGATATGTACCGCGATTTCTTATTTTCGTAAAAAACAACCGTGCGCATTCAATGCTTTGATACGTGTGATTGATTTCAATGTCATATCGATACTTCAGAATTCCCACACGAAGTTGTTCAATATGTTTGGGCAACACGTGACGCAAAGCGGCAATAATAACAATTCGATGGTGAGGAGTCACAGCCAGGATGCGTGTCTTCGCGAGAGAAAGACGGGCAGGAGGCCAAAGAAACGAAATAACAGACGATATCGATCAACATAAAAGAAAAATTGATATAATTACGTAAGATTTTCTTTGTGAAATACGAATATCTCTATAAGATATATATTTACATAAACGTTTATTATATGTAACAATGTAAGGCGCATCTCAAATTTCGTCGTAAAATAGCATATACAATTTACGTCGTATTATGTACATAGTGAAGTATATATAAAAAATTTGTAACACTTTTTTACATACCATTTTTGCATTGATATAACAATATGTCAAGTTAAACAATCTAACAAGCATTGTAGAAATTTTTCATGTATATAAGTATGCATCAATTTGTAAAAGAGAGACGTTGGAACGTTTATATATATATAGAAAAATACATCGCTTTTTTTTGTAAAAAAAAAACACATCTGGAAACATGCGCATCTCTGCTTTCGCACATTGATGAACATTTAAATGCGTAGGATAACATTTATAAATTATAAAATCTTACGCTAGAGAGTCATGGGAAACGTCGTAGTTATAAATAAAAAGATTCGACCTACAATGAGGCTCGATAATACTTTCATTGTCCTATCTTTAACTTAAAAATATTTAATCAGAGTGAAGAGTAATCTTCATGGATTACATCATTGGACAGTTTTAATCATTGATGATGGTGATGACTAAATTATGTTCCGGCCAAGAAAATGTCTTTGGCAATTGGATCTATAATAAGATATATTAAAACATTCAGCAATACTCAATATCGATTTGTTCCAAAATAATTAAACAAGTCCAGCAAACGAGAATGGATTGAAATGAATTGAAATTGATTCAAATTTTCAGAAATTTTGATTCCCGAATGTTAAAATGAATGCTTTTCAATTCTGAACGCATTTTTATTCATTTAGGAATTGCATGGAGCATGTCTCTATGTCTTTTAATTTAAAAATAATATTAGCTTTTTCTGTGCACATAAACATAATTGTTCAATTCAAAATTTTAAATAGGAAATGCAAATGAATAGGATGCAGTTTTTCAATCCAATTGAATCCAACTGAATGTAATTGAATCCAATTAAATTCAATTAAATCCAAAAAAAAGTATTCGCTATTTAAAATACGCATTCGGATAGAAAAAAATTTTAATCCATTTTAATCCATTTTCGTTTGTTTGGAGACTTCCTATCATCATTTTAAAGCAATCTTACATATTGTTACCTTATCTGGCGCGTTCAGAACTTGAAACTCTTCGGCCATTTTCTCGGACAATTCTTCCGAGAGAAGTACCTGCAGCCACGGTCCTTGAACGACATATGGTTTCTCTTTGGACACAAAAGTGCCCGTAACAGACGGCGCGACTATCGTAACAGCCGAGTGAGACAATATAGATTTGAACGTGAAATGCCTCCCATGCATCACACGACCCCTGCAATATCAATATTACATTATTCATCGGACGTTGCTGTTGCAGCTCTGCTGCACGAATTTCAATTCTATCATGACTAACTTTATTGCCAACGGTAATAACGAGCCAGCTTCAAGATTGAACGTTAGATGTAGTCCGGGCAAAGCTCTAATATTATTTTCGTCAGAGACATTGGCGTCCTGCTGTTCACAAGGCGACAATCTCTCTGTCTTCACGATCGGCTTCACGTCCTCGTCGTCATCGGAATCGTTCCTTTTCTCCCTATATCTCTCCATGCTTCTATCGTTTGTTATTTGCACCCACCTACATACAAATAATACCTGTATTAGATTAGAGATTGAGATTGAAATTAACCAAAAAAAAATGAAATTAAAATCAAATTTAGTAAACTTTGCTTTGATAAATCAAATTCAATCTCAATCTCAATCTCTAATCTGATACGGGCATAAGGCTATGGTCTTAAACTCAAATTCCTGATTCTATTAATCAATTGTCATCACTTACCAACATTTGGCGGACACACCGCTAGTATTTGATCCATCTCTCTCAATGCCACACTGTATTTTCTCAGCTATGGAAGGATCATCCTCCATAGCAGAATGCATTCTTCTCATGTCGGTGACTAACCACGGGCCACAGCCTCTAGCACTTCTTAATAGATTAACTACACCCAAACCGTTCCAGTGTTGAGCTGCCTGTAGTTCCTCAGAAGTAACGCCGACGATTTGAACAAACGAGACCTATTTCCAACAATGAAGGATCACAACGATGCAATTCATTTTAAGGCAGATTCTATTTAAGGCAGATTCTCTTTTTATTTTTTATTTAATTCACGATTTAGAGCTAAATAAATAATATGGCTAAGTTATCAATTTTATTTATCTGTAGAATCTTAAAATGAGTCTGAAAATCATTAAATCATGTTTTAGGAATACGGGCTTGAGCCTTTTATACATACGTCGCCGTGGGGTGTCGAGATTGACGTCGGAAGCTGCGGGTCCTGTCCCATCAAAATCTGGGTGATACAACCGTTTCTACCGTCCAGTGGAGCATGCCAAGAGACATGGTCGCCCGGCATCAACGTATTCCCAGAATTGAAAACATATTTGGCCAATTGCTGCATCACGTTTGCCGGCCACGTGGGCGGCGTCGTCTCGCCCCTTTCACGAGCCAGACGAAAGGTCAACTCGAATCCAAATCCACTGGCACGGCCTGAGCCAGGTTTAGGATGCAATCGGCCGTCGCCGTGTAAATCGGACAGTCCTAAACTGTATTTAAATAAACGAAGTATAATGTTAAATAAATGTTTCTGTGCTATGTTTTTTTAAAAATATTATTTTTAAAAATAATTTCTGAATATAGTAATAAAAATCAAATAGCGAATGAAGAGAATATTTAAAAAAATATTACGTGCAAAAAAGAAAGACTCAACGATATCTTGCGTGCAAAAAAATACGTAGACTTTCCGTCAAAGTTTGGCAAAGTATAATTAGCCGGCGCAGACGAAAAAGGGGAAGTCCGGCGCTTCTATTTCCGACTCCCCGCGATTTAAACGACTGTTCCTCCTGCATCCTACACATTCTCTATATATAGAGAAGCACGGAGTAGTATTAGGACAGCTGTCTGAAATTGAAGAAGCGAGGGTCGCCGGCGCGAAGAAAAAAGGGAAAGGAACCCGCACCCTTTGGCGGAAGATCATTCGTCATTCCGCACACAAATTCCAATGAAATATCGGAATGAAACGGTAGCATCTATATATCGCGCATCTGCCATAGTTTGTATTCACTTAAACTTAACAAACATGCAAGTCTTAAATTATCTCTTATTTCATACAAGCGCATCCTAAATAATACATTAAGATTCAGTTTTACAACTCATGATTAACACTTAACTGAGGTACAACTTATTTCTCTTTCCAATTTTAGCATCAGAAAGAAATGAAAAAGTTGCTTCTTAAGTTAAATCTTAAGTTTAACTCTTAAGTTAAACCTCG
>Ga0157364_1006081_pt1 | contig 12358 bp, 12 predicted proteins | sample AttsexASBM2_FD_111476 | JGI IMG/M metagenome (GOLD analysis project Ga0157364, IMG submission 111476) | Fungus gardens microbial communities from leaf cutter ant in Ribeirão Preto, State of São Paulo, Brazil - Atta sexdens ASBM2 | ecosystem: Host-associated > Fungi > Mycelium > Unclassified ...
AGTATATATAGTGGTAGATATTAGTAGGAGCTCCTTATCGAGTTCTCTTGTATCAACCCGGTATAAGGTTTATTCTCATTACCAACTCTAAGGTTTTGAGTCTACAACATATAAGCTGAAGCTAAGGTTATTTGCCAAGCCCACTTCTTCAAACAAGTTTCTATACTTGGTCCAAACTATACAATACTCTGTGGACTTTTGCTTACAAGTGTGAACTATACCTAACATATATAGATCAATGCTTAGAGTATAAAAAATAGACTAGATTGTAATAAGAACTTGATTAAGTTCTTTTATATACTCAATATATGAGTTATGCTTTTGGCCCAACTTTTTGACTTAAGTTATAACATTATAGTAGACTCTTGGAAGACAAATGAATATTATACTTATTTATGATATATAAAACACAAATAACAAACAACTTTTGGCTTTAACTTATGTGCTATATCTTTACTTATTACACTAGTTACATATTTCAAAGAGTATAATTAGAGAGAGATTAGAGAGGATGGTGAAATATGTTATCACTAATACTAGAAAAGTATGCTAGTTTTAGTCAATTTTCAGGATAAGAATGTATAATGTAACTATCTAACTTATATACTAAGTATTTTGCCTAAGATAGTATCTAGAGAATAAAGACTTAGTGATTACTCTAAGTCTGAGTAGTTCTCAGATACTAGAATGAAGTTCCATAGAGTTACTAAAAAGTCCAGAAAAAATGTTTAAGAAGTAATTAGTATAGAGTTGATTTGTATTGTAACAACCACTAACCAAAGATGGTTAATAATGTACTAAGTAGTCTTATAGAGATCATAAGAGAACTTGACAAGAAGTCCCCAATATATTCCTACACTATATATATATATACTACAATTACAAGTCCTATTCTAAACTATATGTATTGTCTATGAGTCCACCATACCATTACCATAAAATCAATATGCTACAACTATGTTTTTAATGTTATTGCTCTAGTCTCTTTTACTATGTTCCAGATCTATAATATCACATGCTTCATCATCATCTAAGAAATAAAAGAAAAAAAATTAAATTAAATTAAAGAAAAATAGATTTAGATATATATATATATAAGGGTTTAAGTATACCATGACATCAACTCTTCTCTCTTACCACCATCTTATATGGTAACACCTACAAGAGAATTAGCATATACATTGTTTTCTACTACTTTTACTGCTATACAACCTAAACCAATGGCACATATACCATTCAACATAGACATTGATATTGACATCAACATGATCAGGGGAAGATCTACTTCCTCTAGCTAAATAAGCTCTAGAGAGTCATTAACTCACTCAGCTGCATCTTCAATTCCATACCACGAGAAAATGGAGATTTAGAACAACCTTTTGAATGAAGACAAACAGGAGCCAGTTGAAAGATTTGAACTTTTATATGCCTCCGACAAAGAACAAAAAGGTAAGACAGTCAGTAAGACAATTGATAATAGCTCTCAGAAGGGAGTACAATGTGTACACAATGAGACACTGGCTCTTAACAACACACCCAATCCATGAGGTGAGGATACTTCTAATATTAACAATAACACATGTTCTCTGCAAGAGGTTTTCAATATTCAGCTGCTATATAATATTAATCAAGCAATAGAACAAGATTCTTAGAATGGTAATTTTTGTTCCATTTCATTATATAGTTCTCTTGAACACCTTCCTTACAACTCTAAAAATATCAAAGAGTCCCTATGTCATATGACTAATTATATAAAGAATAAGAGTATCAATTGCAATAAGGCAAATAATATTCCGGATCTTAATAGTGTGGGTGAAATAGCTTGGAACTTCATTTCTGCAATCTATGAATCAGAATAAAACTCACTCATCACTAACAAAGATAACAGAACCTTTAAACAACAAGTTGTATCTAAATTCACTCCAAAAATTCAAGAAACCAGAAGTACTACCAAAGGTAACAAGTTAACTAATAAGCTAGTGAGCTTCGAAAAATTACCTCTTCCAATCCCTATAAAAACTCCTAAGGAGGTCAAGGAAATATCCAAGTTTTTCAAAAAAAGTGCCAAGCTAACTGAAAAGAAGGACACTAGAAAATCATACACTTAAGCTTCATCATTCAAGATTAGCAAAATTCTGAAGATCAAGAAAACTTTTCCTAAACTACAGGCAAATAAAATCAACAACATTCACAAAATCATCAATAGCATTGGTAAACCTAAGCCTAAACTGAATATAACAACAAAGAGTTCCTCTAAGAAACAAGTTATTATTTCTATAAGTAACAAAAATAAGGCTAAATTCATGGAATATTCTAATATCAAATCAAAAGCCATGGCTGACTTCATTTGCATAGACTGGGCAGGTATCACTATTGTGACTAATAAAGTTGTCTCACCTCTTAATCTTTAAATAATTGAGAAATATATTAAAAACATCAACTATATCAACTCAGACAAAGTTGATACTCCTTGCTTACTACAATCAAAGTCATACTTGAAAATTATAGGTATTTCTTACCTTTTGGAAAATACTAACACTCCAATCTTGGCAGATGTTGTCAAAATGATCATTAAAGACAACCATATTTTCAACAACATCACAGTTGCTTCAAAACCTCAAATCATCAAAGTATCTCCTAAGTCAAATATAGCTATCATCTGGTTGGACATATGGGATGTCCAAAGCAGCAACAAGGCAAAGGGGCTTATTAACAGATGTTTCAATATAGGAAACCATATTGCTACTATTTGAGGTGTAAACATGAACCCAGAAGTCTCCCAGTACAAGAACTGCTGGAAATGAGGATATGCAACTTTTTTGTGCAGAGCATCAGAGTCCAAGTGTGTCAAATAAAATGAACTACATAAGACCAAACATCATTGACAATTTGCCTGGTGCTACAAAGCAAACTTCAAGAGTAACCTATCTAAGCTTGAGATAAAATAGAATGAACTATGCTCTCACTCTTTCAAATGCTTGAATTGCAAGGGCAATCATCAAGCTGATTTAAATTTATGTTCCTTCTGGAAACATTGTTTCAATAAAGAATGGCATTCTAAGAAATACTAAGAACTTTGAGAAATTAGAAAACAGTTAACTCACTCAGCTGTGAGCAGTGTTCAAGCATGATTATCAAAGAAATCAAATAATCTTCATCCAAGAACTGCTGTAGTTGTTTATTTAATCTATCACAAGTTTATTGAACAAGGAAGGAGAAAAACTGGTAGGAGTTCCAAATTATTTCAATTGGATTACTTTTTTTAGGAACACTTCAAGTAATCATGACTTTTCTAGAGTCATATCTTACATAAATGTCAGACTCTCACAATTTTGTTTTTCCTTGTGAAAAGACATTTTTAATCATAGAGATATTTCTTGTGTCTCTTTCTTTAACAATGGTTCCATTTACTTCTTAATTAATGTCTATTCAGACTTGTCTCAAATAGCTTTGAAGTATCTTAAGGATACTGAAGCAAATATCAATAACATTCTAGTTATGGTAGGAGATTTCCACATTAGAGACAATAGTTGGAATCCTTCTTTTTCTCATCACTCTATTCATCATAATCTTCTTACTGACATTGCAGACTCTATGAGTTTATGTATATCCAAATCTACTAACCAAGTCCCTACTAGGTATTCAGACAACCAGAATGACTCAAACTTGGTCATCAATCTCATGTTTCTCTGACTAATCTCATCAGAATTTGATAATTATACAATCTGCCCAGAATGGAGATTATTATCAGATCATACTTCACTCACTGTCAATATTGTGATAATTGAGGAACATATTCAAATAAAAAAATGTACAATTGTCAAGAATAGCAAAGAAGAAAAGAATTTTCTTGCCAAATTCATTGAATCCATCAAAGGGTTAAATATAGAACACATCTCAAGCAAGGAAAATCTTGAATGAATAGTACAAGAGTTTGTTGACAATATAGAAAAAATTTGGTTCAGATACTCAAAAATCATCAATATCACAAAACACTCAAAGTCATGGCGGAATAAGGAGTGTTAAAGAGAACTTGAGAACTATAGAGTTTCAAAATGAGTCAAAGATTAGAGAATCTTTAGGAGCGTCATCAAGAAGACTAAATATGTATTTTTCAACACCAAAATTCAAGAAATTGCAGGAAAAAAACTATGGTCCTTGGAAACTCATGAATTGGGTCAAAAAGCATAAACTCCCAGCCATTGAAGTAATTCAATATAATAGTTGACCTTGTCTAGAATTTAATGATCTTCAGCAAACTCTTCATTTATTGTTCAATTTAGTACAGAACTGTCAAATTAATCTGGATTTGTTAGAGGGAATTCCAAACAAATCTGTTACAAAGTGAATGCTATTCTCTGAAGAAGAGATCAAGAGTTCTATCATCAAATTCTTTAACTCCTGGTCCTGACAAATTATCTTGGAGATATCTCAAAGTTATTATCAATAACAGCTCATGCTTTAAGAACTTTATCAATATAGCTAATATATGTATCAATTTAGGTCATCGGCCATCACATTTCAAAATATCATCTTCCATCATTATCTCTAAGCCTTACAAGGCTTTATATGACTTCCTAAAGATGTTTAGACCAATTGTACTATTGAATACACTTAGAAAACTCATTGAGAAAGTTATTGGTGAAAGAATTCAGTTCTAATTAATGTCATTCATCCTTGTCAATTGGATGGATTAAAACAACAATTTACTATGGATGCTGGAGTTGTACTAACTTATCTTATTCATGCTAATTAGGTCAAGAATCTATTGACCAGTACTTTGGCATTCAATATTGCTCAATTCTTCCAATCACTCAATTATCAATTACTTCCCATGATCTTGGATAAAGCTGGTTTCAATTCCAAGATCTCTTTATTTTTCCAAAACTACCTAATAGGTAGAAAAACAAAGCATTTTTGGAATAATTTTTCTTCTTCTCTTTTCATACTTTTGAAAAAAGATTAAAAAATTAAAAAATTCCAATTTCTATCATCTCCTTTATAGATAATGGACTCTTTGTTTCTCAAGATAAATCTTTTAACATTTCAAACTCTCACCTCTTTTGTAGTTACCATATTATGTTTTCTCTTCTCAAATAGTTTGGTCTGGTCATTAAATGTAGGAAAATGGAAGTTTTCCATTTCTCTAGGTTACATAGAGTTTTTAATTTTCCACCACTAGATCTCACTACTCTAGAAGGTTCTATTCTTCATCCCAAGAAAACATAGTATTATCTAGGGTTCATCTTTGATAGAAAGTTGACTTTCCAACAACATATCAACTTTTATGCTAATAAGACAATATTGACTATTAAATACATGAGAATGTTTAGAAACTCATTAAGGAGACTTATCTCCACTGAAAAATGTCTCCTATATAGAACCTGTGTACTATCCATTGCACTATATAGTTTTCTGTTATGATATTACAACAAAGCTCCTTTGGCTTATCTGCTCAAAGAACTTAGAAAAATACAACAAAGAGCAGCTATATAGATATTAGAAGCTTTTTGAACCTCTCCTTCTCTTGGTATTAAAGCCACTGCAGGTCTTATTCTGATCTATTTACATCTACAAAAACTCGGTAGTAGATTTCAACTTAGAATGCAATTACTACCATCAAATCACATCATCAAATCATTGTTGGAGTTGAGGCATTCAAACAGCAACAATAATTATTGTTTATTGCTTGAAAAGTTAACTCCCAAACAGTGATTGAACATCAAAGATCATGTTGTGGGTACAAACAATAGATTGAACAGAGTTTTTTCTTCCTTTAATACTTTTAGTACTGAATTTTCTCCTGGAGATAAACTAATTGATATATTTTCTAGTCATTTTTCTTTTTATTCTACAAATGGGAAAAGCAAAGAGAATAACAAAGCATACATTTGCAAACTTGATGAACTTATACTCTAGGTATTGGCTGATTCAAAAATGGCTGTTATATTATTAGATGTAAGTATCAAAAATCAAGTAGCTACTTTGATTGCTCATATCTATATCTATGATAATTCCATTATCAAGACTCTCTATTATGTGATTAACATCACTTTTACTAAGGTCAAACTTTTTGCTATAAGATATAGATAGCATCAATCAAGCCATCCAAATAGTCAACATTAATTGTATTATTGTTATTACAGACTTGATACATGCTGTAAAGAGAATTTTCAATTCATCGGTCTACTTATATCAAATTCAGTTGTCCACAATCTCTAGAGAACTTAGGAAATTCTTTAAAAGAGATTAATGTAACTCTATTGAATTTTGAGATTGTTCAAGTTGCAACAAATGGACTCTCTACTACATAGTTGATAAAGAAACAAAGAAATTTGACCTTGTTCCTATCTTCCTATACAAATCCTTGTGGGAGTTTTACAGAAAGAATGAATGCAATGAAATTCTCAACAATTGGAAAATAATGTTCTAAGCCTCTGATACTAAAGGAAGACAATTTTTGGAGCTTTTTGACGACAATCTACATTCTATTGAACCTTCTTATTCTAAAGAAGGATTGTGGCTGAAATTTTTTGGTCACTCCAACTCATTATGCATTAGAGTCTCAAGAGCTATTATCAATTATACTTCCATAGAAGAGTATCATCTTAGATTCTTTTCACAAGAAGAATTTAAGTGTCTATATAGACAGTATCCGATCAAAACAAGACAATATATTCTCTATGAATATAAAATGTTCAACAATTATTGGAATTCTAGACAGAATACAATAGCTTATTTCATGCTTTTTTGGAGTTTAATAACAGTACTTTCTCTTTTGGAGAAAGTATTACTTAGTCAAATTGTGCCTGCTTTTTTTTAAGTGATTTTATTTAATCTTTTTCTTTTCTTTCTTCATGTTGTTTGCTTTTGTATGTATGTAGTTGTGACATAGCTACTGCAGACTACCTTTGCATACTGTGTAATAAACTAACAATTTTTAAAAAAAAAGTCTCTATTGGATATGAGTTTTAATTATATAATGGAAATAGCTTGTATGTCATGGTGTGCTTAGATACTAACAATTTATTTTGATTTTCTTTTATCTATTTTTCTTAATTTTCTTTTATTTTTGTTTTCTTTCAGATAATGAAGAGGCATGTGACTGCAGTCATATGATGTAATGTCATAGGTTTGGAACATAGTAGAAGAAACTAGAGCAATGATGTCAGAGACATGTTCATCTTATAATAATAGTATAATAGACTTATAAACAATATATATACTTTAGGATAGAATTATTTATTGCTAGCACAGATTATAACTCTTCTGTATAAATAGTATAGAAATGCATTGGAGACTCCTTGTTGAGTTTTCTTGTGATCTCCATGAGATACTTTGTTATGAAGTTTGCTTTAGTAGTCTATTGGTTGTCTTGACTAGTGGTTACCACAATATTGTGTATAGATTATTATTCTTTTGTATATACCTTTGTATTTGAGGATTAGACCTTAGACTTAATAATATCAATCTTCATCATTTATCATCAATTATTATCCCTCATTATCATTGACATCTATATTGATATTTATCATTATTGTCACTATTATTGAACTTCTGAATTACTCTTAAACCTTTAAGAATGTATCTAAGGTTCAGATATCACAAACAAGTGAGTAGTTCATTTTGTGATATAGTCCAAATCTTGAACTGAATCCTGGAACCTTCTAAGAAACCTATTCATGCTTTTTTTCAGTAAAAGCCCTACTACCTAATTTGTCTTCTATGCTATATCTGTGAAACTCCTAACAGTTTAAGTTCAGCTATTTGTTATTTGTTAGAACAGTTGGATAGAAGTGCAAATAAACTTCAGAGCTTCAAGAAAATCTAAGTTTATTACTTTTAGTTATCTGCACTTTCAGATTTCTTTTGATGTAGATCACTCTTTTTATTCTATCTTAGACATCTTTGCTGGACTCTTTGACAACTCCATAGATCTCCACCCTAACATCCAAGAACCAGAGTAACTTACTTACAGTCTTTATTTCTAGATAACTACTCTAAGTAGAATACTTAGTATATAAGCTAGTAGTTGTACTATAAAATTTTATTTAAACTATGTAACTAGTCAGTTTATGCAAGACTAATATCTATAAAGTCAATATATAGTGAATATATTATACAACATTATTGTTCCAGAATCTTTTATATCTTTCCATTGTGATATATGATCATGTGACTGTGACTATGATATGTATAGCAGACTTGTGACATTTGTGACAATTATGTATAATATCATGCTATAACTCTAATTCTGAGTTTAAAATAAGAAAATAAAATAAGAAAGATATTGTAGCAACCACTAACTAATAGTGTACATGGTTTGTGCTATCAGTAAATAGTCTTACCCTGAAGTCCTTGCATTATTTATGAGTGTATATATACTATAAGATGAATATACTATAGATATATATCTTAATATCATTCTTCCAGTTTCTTTTTCTATTTTTAAGCCTATGATATCATGTTATGTGACATATTATGTGACTGCAGTCACATGCCTCTTCATTGTCTAAGAAATAAAAGAAAAAGAAAAGAAAAGAAAAATCAAATTAAGGAAAATAGATAAAAAGAAAAGAAAATCAAAATAAAATATAAGGGTCTAAGTGTACTATGACAAAAGGAAAATAAAATAAACCAAGTCTATTATTTTGAACTTTGACATTACCTTTCTTTTAAGATTTCTCCTTAGAAAAACTGATTTTTATTTTTACTAGTTTCTCTTCAACTTCTTCAAATACTTCTTAAACTTTCTATCATTTCATCCATATAGCATCATTGCTGTATACTTTTCTAGTAACTTTTTTTTTATAAAATCTCATTCTTTTGCTATATCTAGTTTCTTTTACTTTCTAACTTTTATACTTAGTCTCCTTTTAAACTTTACTGCTATCTCTTTTATATTCTTTAAATCTTTCTTCCTCTCCTATATATTATATTCTACTGTGAATCTTTTTCATTGCACTAAGTACTTCACTACTCCTCTTATTTTTCTTTTATTTAATATTTTGTTTACTTTCCACTCTTTAACTTTGTCTACTTCTACTTCTTCCATCTTTTATCTCTACTTGTTCTTTATATCTTGCTACTCAACTAATATTTATAACTAGATAAATTCCCATCAAAGTTGGTAAAAAGTAGTCAATGTCTTAGGAGATTCTGGAATATGGAACATGACTGAGATGAGTATTCTATGAATTCTCAAATTTATAACATATAGAACAAAAAAATAAAGATAAATAATGTAAATTTTATGGTAGTAGTCCAAGCATGTTGCTATGATGTGCTTGATGCAATGATCCATGTTCAACAGTTAGCAGTCTTAGTTTGATCATATTAGTGAATATTATTTCTTCAATAATATATGAATTAATATATTAGTTTACTAGTTTCTTTACTGGTTTCTCTTTAAATACCAAATATTTTGTACTCAACATTACCTTGTTATCTTTTTTCCATTTCTCAGCTTTATTCCTCCCCTTGTTTGCTTTTTGCTTCATCTCCTATGCTTTTCTCAATACTACTCCTACTTCTTCCTAAACCTTTTTCATTCTCTCTGCAAACTTTGTTACCTTCTCCACTTTTCTAATATTTACTTCCATTTTCAGTTCTCTCCCATAATTTTCCATAAATAGAGACATCTTAGTTGCTGAATATATCTTGTTGTTTACTGCAAACTCTGTCATTGCTAACTATTCCAGCCAATTTTTTTGTCTGTAGTCTATAAATAACTGTAGATATTGCTCTAGTTTCTAGTTTATTTTTTCAGTCTGATCATCTATTTGTAGATGGAACAATGTTGACAACTTCATTTTAATATCCAACATTCTATTCAGCTCCTTCATTAACTTTATTACAAACTATGATTCTTTATCAAAAATTACACACTTTGGCAAACCATATAACTTCCACACATTATTCTAGAACAATCTTGCTAAGCTTTTTGCTGACATCTCTCCCATTGTTGCTATTACGGTGTGCTTGGACACTAATATTTTTCTTTTTCTTTTGATTTATTTTCTTGATTTAATATTTCTTTTCTTTTTCTTTTCTTTGATGATGAAGAGGCATGTGACTGCAGTCACATGACATATCACATGATGTGAGGTCATAGGCCTAGACTTAGCAAAAGTTGGCTAGAAGAGGCTAGAAAGATGACATTAGAGCATATGTATATAGCATGGTGTTCTTATAGAAGACATGAGGTTGATGCATGGTAGAAGTATGGACTACACATGGACATTAGGGTAGGGCTATTTATTGTTAGCACAGACCATGTGTATAAATAGTATAAGAATACACTGGGAACTCCTTGTTGAGTTCTCTTGTGATCCCTACTTGATATCTACGTAGATACTTGAGATTTATTGCTTGTGTTACTATTAGTCTTTTGACTAGTGGTTGCCACAACAGCTGCCATAAAATATACCATCTTTGACAACCTATTACATACTACTAATATTGTATTATTTCCTGCTACCAATGGTAACTTCATAATAAAATTCACTGTCAAGTATGTTTATAGCTTCTTTAGTACTTCATTTGCTATAAACTTCTCTGCTGATGTCTCTGTCTTATTCTTTATTCTCTAACATATATCACATCTATTTACATACTTTTTAACATCATTTGTTACTCTTAGCTATTAGTAATTACTCATTACCAACTCCATTATTTTCCATCTTTCTTCATATCAGCACATTATAATGCAATTGAATAATTTCCACTTTCAACTTCTCATCTTTCAGCATATAAAATTTCTCTTTCTTCAACACCAATTCTCTCTCTATCTGCCATTCATCTTCTCTTAATACTTTTACTCCTATCTTCTTCATTTTCTCTACTATTCTAACTACTTTCTCATTCTTTCTTCTAGATATTTTTATTTTTTCTATTATATTTACTTTTGGTTATTTTATTACTACTTCTGCTAAACTATGAATCCATTCTTTCTTTATTAGTATTTGATTTTCATTATCATTTTCTACTTTTACTTTCCAGTCCGGTCTCTTACTCAGTCTATTTGCTTTTCTCATCTTTGCTTCTAGTACATGTTTCAAGGTGAAATCAGAACTTGACAAATAAAGAGCATATTTTGTTTATCTATGATTAAGTTTCTACACTTTCATAAAGTATTCTAAATTCTTATAGTCTATCTAAACTTTGAACTTGAACTTTACATTCTTTAACAAATATCTCTAATTTTCTAATCTTCTAATTACAGCTAGCATTTCTTTGTCATGAATTTCATAACTTCTTTCTGTCTCATTAAAAATTTTTGACAAATAAGCTACTGGCTTCTATTGCCCATCTTTACATTTTATAAATAATACTACTCTTATTGTATATTCTGACACATTAACTTTGATTCTTATTTTTTTGTCTAAGTCTGGTACTACTAATACTAGTTGTTTTGTAAACCTTTTTTTTAACTCCTTAAATGCTATTTCTTGTTTTTCCATCCAATCCCACTTCTGATTCTTCTTTACTAAGTTATATAGTGGTTTAGCTATAAATACAAAATCTTTAATGAACTACCAATAATAATTGGCTAGTCCCAAAAACTTCTATATATTCTTAATTCCTTTAGAAGTTGGCCAATTCAACACTCCTTTCACCTTCTCTTCTTCCATCTTAATTCTATTCAGCATAATTACTACTCTTAAGAATTCTACCTTTCTAATCTTTTACTTGTATTTTTCTGGTTTTACATATAAATTATTCTCTGCTAACCTCTTTACTACTTTTTCTATTACTTTATCATATCTTTCTTCTTTCTCTGTTCCTATCATCACATTATTAATAAAGCTAGCTACTTTCCCAATATTGATCAAATCCTGTAAAATCTTGTTTATCATTATTTAGAATGTTGCTAGAGTGTTAATAAGCCTAAAGAATATTACAGTTAGTTCAAACAACACTTTCAGAGTTATATATTAGTTTTTCAACAATACTTCCACTGTTACTCCTTCTTGTGTATCAATTCTCTTAAGTCCAATCTTCACTGTTACTTTTCTTAACATGTTTCCATTTAGATTATAGTAGAATATATTATCTACTACTCTACTGAGCATTACAAATCTATTATAGTTACTAGAGCCTAGTCAAGAACTACTAGACTCTCTTCCTCTTTTAAATGTTCATTGTTATTCTAATAACTAATCTGTCTTTCCTGCCTGATTGTTCTTATATTCCTGTAGTATCTCATAATATACCTAAATCTTTCATAGTTGCAACAATTCCTTCTATGATCCATATCCATAACATATGGGTTCTGCCTGAATACAAACCCTGCCTACTATTGTTATAGATTAACTATAACTATATTGGTCTTTTCTACTTCTTCTATTAGTGTGGG
>Ga0157364_1006082_pt1 | contig 12358 bp, 9 predicted proteins | sample AttsexASBM2_FD_111476 | JGI IMG/M metagenome (GOLD analysis project Ga0157364, IMG submission 111476) | Fungus gardens microbial communities from leaf cutter ant in Ribeirão Preto, State of São Paulo, Brazil - Atta sexdens ASBM2 | ecosystem: Host-associated > Fungi > Mycelium > Unclassified ...
CACACTCATTATCTATATGTGTGCCAACCATTCGTGTGTGATATATCTTTCAAACTATTTTTTTTGTATATATATTAATTCCATATATATATTTAATATATATATATATATATATATATATATATATATATATATAAATATATATATATATGTATATAGTTAACATATATAGACATCCCGGACAAAATAAATACATCTATCTTCTTTTTCAAATCTTTGTTCAATGAACTGCAAAACTGTAAAAATTATCTCATTCTAGGTAACTTTAATGCTCCTCATACTGCTTGGAAGTCTAAACGTTAATCTACTGCGGGAAGAAAACTTCAAATCATAGAAGAATATGATTTAATAATGCTTAATGAGAAAACACCTATTTTTCTGCGCCCTCCTTAAACGCAGCATCGATTTTAGATCTAGTTATGGCATCCTCGCACTTAGCGTCATTATGCGACACTTTCGTAGAGTCTGATTCCTATGGAAGCGATCATTTTCCTGTGATCACAGCGGTCGGCATACAGGTTAGTTTGAGATCCAAATTTTATTATAAAATATCACTTTCTAAAAAAGAATAGGCTTTTTTCGCGAACTGTTCTCTTCTATTAAAAAGTTTCTCTCTCGGATTAATGACGATGTCTAATGAGTAAATCATTATGACAGGTTTACACGAAGTCTGCTTGAGACCGCTAGGAGCTTTCTTCCAGAAAAGAGATTTCCGCGCATCTCCGTGCAATACAAAAAAACTTGAACTTCCCTCCTGGAGTGAGTCCTGCTCGAAAGCGATGCAAAACAGAAGGAATGCCATTAGGAAATACGTCTTCGTCTCATCCAAAGAAAACTATATTAAATTCCAGAAGGCTCACACGTCTTGTTTGAAGAAAGAACTTTCTGAAAAACGTAAGGGATGGCATAGCTTGAATGGATTTAACAGGAGGATCTCTACCAGTCAAATCTGGGCTTTAATCAAGACTTTCAAAAGGAAGGCATCTCATAATAATTGTTCATCACAGAATTAGGTGAATTTCGTTAGAAGTAGTTTCCAAGTTGTGTCTCTCATCTTTCTACTACAATCATTCCAAGGACCTTAAGAATATGAAAATCGAGAATAGCCAAAATCCAAATATAAGTGCTTGGCTAAATGACCCTCTATCTCCGAGGGAATTTAAGGATGCGTTTGCTTCTTCTCATAGGGACTCTGCATCTAATTTAAATCAGATAAGTTACAGGATGCTCGAGTAGCTTTCTGCGGAATATGAGACATGTTGTCTATATTTAATAAAATTTTTTCCCCGGGAATCTTTCCGAGCTCCTGGAAGACATCCCTGTGATATTTATACCTAAGTCGAGTAGCAAGGCGATTAGGTCCATCTCGCTTATGTCATTCGCATGCAAACTTATGAAACGAAGACTATTGACTTTATCGAAGATTGAGTTGGTTCATAGAATCCTGATCAATTCTTCCTCAAGCGCAGATGGGCTTCAAATCCTTTAGAGCATGCGACGATAATCTGGTAACAGCGGTGAGAACTGGATTCTTGAATCAATCTCTGTTGCAGTCTTCCTGGATATAGTGGGTGCGTTTGATAACGTAGATCCATTTATACTGTTAGAATATCTGAAGGAAGTTCCTACTCTTTTCAGGAAATTTGTTTAGGAAATTTGAGAATCTAATCAGCGTCAGATAATTCAGTTTTATCGCAGACGGGGAATTACATGGCTCATACATCGCATATAAGGGTACGCCACAAGGATCTACTTTAAGTCCTTTATTATTTGATCTCAGAAATCTCGGTCAACATCTTCACATAAATACTCGCTTCCTGTAGTATGTAGACGATAGTATTGTATTCCACACACTACTACCGGAATCAATGATGCTATTGAATCTATTCAGTAAACAAGATTTATGAGTATCTGAGATACAGAAATTTGGAGGTGACCTCACATAAATTTAACTGGATAAGTTGAACTTAATCATTAACGAGAACGTAATTCCTAGAGTACATTCGCATCATTTTTGGGAGGTTGTCTTGGATTACAATCTAAAGGCAGAAATCATCTGAGATATTTGATAGACAAGGGTAGAAGAATTTCTTGATATCAACTCTATCGGGTGTTGCCTGCTCGCATCCTGATCTCCTTCTCAATGTTTAGGGCCACATTTCGCAGCGCTGTGGAGTATGGATATCAATGCTTCAATACATAAATTTAAATGGATAGTAACAGGGATTCGGAAATAAGGGGAAGGGGGAGGCATCTATACCAATCTCGACTCAATCAGGTTTGCAAATCCTACGAATAAACATCTGACATAGTGGACATCAATGGCCTAGTTATCAACCTTTGGGTTGCCTAGCCAAAATCTAGAAAAGAAGAAGAAGAAGAAGAAGCCATATTAGCATCGCCTTAAGAGTAATACATCACGAAAAACATAACAAAAACAAATATTTCTGGAAATGATGTCATAAGTATAAAATATGTATAGAGTGTTAAAATATTGCAAATGTTATCAATGCTGTTAAAACTTCTTTAAAATGCTCGTAGCGTGATGCAAAAATTATATCAGATTTCGAATTTAATCCATTTTCTTACATTTTTATGTGGGACATTTCAGACACGAACTTTCTTCCTAAATATCTTTTATTGTCTAAAATTTTTGTGTTTTTCCAATCAAACTCATGATCGAATTGCATCCTATGTTCGGAAATGACAGATAAACTTTCCGTTTTCTTATTAATATCATCTTTGTGTTCAATTATTCTCGTCTTTAATTGTTAACTACTCTGTCCAATAAGATTATAATTTTTAAAAATCTAGTCTATAAAATTAATTGCAAAAGTTGTAATGCGTTTTATGTTAGACAGACTTTCCACGTAAAACGCGCGAAAAAATGTAAAAAAATCGATTTTAAATTATTTGACTTTAAAAATGATCTTGTTGGTTAGTTTTTATTATCATATTCGTAATCAGGGCATCAAAATACAGTAATATGTCAATCGACAAAAAAATCGAGGCAAGAAAAAATTCAGTATCAACTTCACGACGTGAAACAAGTCGATATTCATAGTGAATTCTTACATTTAAGATTGTTTTAAGTACAACCTTAAGATGTCGTAGGTCAATGTCCGAGGACTGTATTAACATGTTGAATACCGTCCCATGTTTAATGTTCACAGTGGATAGCTTTCTCCTTATGAACAGTCCATAGACAGAGAGAGCAGAAATTTAAATAAAGATTTAAAAACATTGTTCCACTGCACACATCCCTTCCACCATGAGCTGTGTTCAGATTTCCTGCCCTAAACAACCAAAAAGCGTACAGATTCCTTTTGAATGTCTTTATTTGGCGCTTAGGTGCAACGTTCAGATTCTTATTCTATCCACCCGCGAGAATAAAAAATCACCCATTTCACTCGGTTTCTTGAATCGGATGGAATGGATGGTACTGGCATATTAAAGACTTCCTGTGCTATCCCAGCATGTTTAACGTGCATCTATAGAAAAATTTAAATTTCAGATTATGTCTGCTATAAACAACGTTTCCAACAAGCGACACGGTGTGACACAAGGATCATATCTTTGTTTAACATTGGAAAACAATAGGGATGTAATGATCCATTGTGTCACACCGTATCACTTGTGTCGCTTGTTGGAAGACACACACAGTATAAATCATAACTCAAAGGAAATCAACTATTTAATCATCTATTAAGTTATAGATTGAGACTCAAGATATTGGTAAGATATCTTATATCTTTTATCATTATTATGTATATTTTATTTATATATAGGCTGCGGTCCGATTCATGTCCAACGCTCACAATTCTCACGATGTTAATCGGTTCATTTTATCTCGGATCGCCTGTTGGTGTGGATGCAATCACGAGGCCCATAACCTGTGTATCATCAATAATGGATCATATTCAATGTAAAACTGTGTTATTGCATTCGATGGAAATTATACTCGAGGATTCAGAGAATGATGATGAAAATTTAAATCTCATAAATGTTATAATCTCGATCTAATCAATCATATCTAATTATTGAGAAACAATTAATATTATTAATTAATTAATATTATTAATTATTATTATTATATTATTATCAATTACATTTAATTATTTTTAGTAAGCGATTATACTATCTGGATGTATCTATTCCACATTCATAATTCATATTAGTCCTCTTTTCCTGCTCAAATAAAGTGGACGCTCATGCCGACCTTCTTCGAATCATGGTCACCATGAGCACGCAAATTCAAAAATCCATGACGTCATTTTGTTCACGCAAAACGTTTAGGAAGTGAATCGGACCGACCGTGAGCGTTGATAGTGCTATAAGTATGAATCGGACTGCGGTCATAATTATATATAATTTATATCAAATCTGATATATTTTTGTTTATTTGCTATAATCGATGCTTATAGGACACTCTTAGAGTGCGTTCAGATTCCCAAATCACTCTGGTACTTTTCACTAGGCTCCGCCCACTCAGAGATCATCCATCCGATAATGAATCTAAACGCAGTCATAGATGGGAGTCGCTTCACGTGAAAGTCATGCTCTAAGCAGGGGAACGCTTAACCAGATTGCGTGTTAAATAACCATCAAAATAACCTTGTCAGTAATTTTCATATTTATAATCAGCACACCAAAACAGTAATATACCAATCGACAATAAAATTGAAGGGTTCCCCTTTTCGGAAGTCCATCCCTTTTTTCTATACATATATTGATATATATATTGACATTTAGCTTTGTAATCTATTTAAAAATAATAAAATATTAATATTGATAAGAGTAATAATTCTAAGGTATAATAACAGAATAATCTAAACATTTCAAAACGTCATTGGATGTTGATCGATTGGACACTGCCAGATTGGACACAATTCGAAATATAATCCTTAGATTTCAATTAAAAATTATTTCATTGCATGTCAAAATCACCAAATTGATATCGATCGATTGGACATTAATCGATTGAACACCAATTCGTTTAGACACCAATCGATTGAATACCGATCGATTCGACACTTACCCTCCTACTAAGGGATGTACGGCTTCTATAATTGTATTATTATAAAAGGAAAGATTCAGTATCAATTTCATAACGCGAAACAGATCGGTATTTATAGTCGATTCTTACATTTAAGACTGTCTCAAGACTATGACAATCTTAAGAGAATGTCATAAGTCAATTCGAGGACTATATTAACATCTTAAGATATTTAAGATAGTTTTAAAATAAAAACGGACTATGAATAGTCCCATGTTTCATGTTTCACAATTGTAATCCTTGAATTTCATATGATATCCATAGACAGAGAGGAGATTTAGAGAGAGACACCAACGTCCAACTGCATATGCACACACCATATTATCCTTTCCACGGTTTCGGCTTTCTACGCGAAGCGACTTTCACCCCACATTCCTCCCCTCAAGATGATCAATCGATTGTCCAAACGATCGGTGTTCAAATGATCGGTATCCAAACGACCGGTATCTAATCAATCAAATTGCGCAGTATTTATATAAAATGAAATAATTGAAATCTAAATTACATGGCGTTATGTACAGTTTTTTTTTCTAAGACAGATATTTCACTTCGTGTTCAATCGAGCAATATCTAATCGATTGGTGTCCATTTGATCATTGTCGAATTGTTGTCTCAACTTGTCATGTCCAATGATTGAACGTATCCAATTGAGCGTGTCAAATCGAGTGATGTTCAATCATACTGTATCCAATTGTGTGTCACTTTATTTTATAGCCCATTTTTTTGTTGAAAAAGAAAGAGAGATTTTGTTCACACATCAATAAAACATATATTTCAATATAAGCCCGTTCTATAATACGTTGTCATAAGCCGTAAGAATTGATTAAGGCCTGTTACACAATAGGATCACAAACCGTAATCCGTAAGAAATTAACTAATCATAGTTATTATTTTCATATTCAACTCTGATTGGCCAATTTTTTACGACTTATGACGGCTTGCGATCCTATTATAGGATAAGTATAATCACAGTTGAATGTGAGAAGAATATGACTGTGATAGGTCCATTCTTACGATTTATGGTTCACGATATTGATATACGATGTATTGTGAAACGGGCTTTAGGGTGCCGTCCCATGTACACGGACTTGGAATGACGGAACGGATTTCTTAAGCCTGTTCTACAATAGATCGCAAGTCGTAAACTGTAAGAAATTAGCTAATCATAGTTGAATATGAAAAAAATAATCAATTAGAATTAGTTAATTTCCTACGGCTTATAACTTGCGATTATATTATAGAACAGGCTTAAGGACTGCCGCAGACATTTCTATAACAGTAACCTTAAGACGTGAACTTAAACCGATGAACCAATTAGGATACTGCTTTAGATCTACATATTCTAATGGAAATAAAAATAGCAGTAAACTTATCCATAAATCGAGTTTCAACCGGTTGAAATTCATCTTATTGCGAGATTATGGATAAGTTTATTATTATTTCCATTTCCATTAGATTATGTAGACCTAAAGCAATATCCTCATATTGGCTCATCGGCTTTCTTACCAACGATATACAAACGATATGGAATCAACGGAATGTCACGTCAGTTGAAGATTATGTCCGACTATTGTTAACGATCAAAAATTTTGACAAGTTTGAAGAAAAAAATTAAAATAACAAAATGAACAGTAACACGGTAATAATAATTTAAAATCGGTAATAAAATGTTAGCAAAATACAATTTTCGCACTCTCTTAAATACTAGAATAGCACGTCAACTTGGCATATTTCTTGTCTTTCACAATAATTTTAACATTAGTAATAATACTACTACTTCTTCTTCATTCATGTTATAGATTTACAAAAGAAGTTTCTAAATATTTATTTTAATTTTTAGATTCAAGCAATTAGATTCAGTTGAACATGTCATTTCGTTTCATAAGAATTTTTCTCTATCAGTCCTATGTAGCCAAAATTAAATTAAATTTTAATTACAAAATATATTTCATTTTTTTTTTATAATTCAGTATTTTTGAGTATTCAAAATAATGCTATAAGTAAGATAATTGCATAAATTATGTATATTACTGCTTTAATCCCTGATAACACAGAAGGATTTCTTAAGGACTTCTTAACTGCACGAACATTGAAATATTAAAACCGTCAATAATGTTGTAATGTCTGAGAAATCTTTGCAAAATTGCAATTTCAAATGTCTGCTTCGATCTGCAAGAAACGTTTTTGAAATATTACGGAAATATTTATACAATCTTTCAATAATATTAATGCAATATCCTCTTTAATTTCATTTGCAAGAAATGTTAATTTCATTGCAGAAATGTAAAAAAATGTATATATGTGAACAGGTCAAAATTATATTCAACATTAAAATATTTAAAATGCAATGAAATATAAAATACTATGAAAATCTTAATTAATATTTGAATTATAAAATAGCGAATTTTCAACTTTTCGATTTGAAATACAAATTATTTGCATTTTAGATCAAATGACTGAATATTATTTATGTACTCTATAATTCAAATATTAATTAATATTGACAGTATTTTGAATTTTGTATTTTAAATACTTTAATGATGTATTTATTAGCCCTGTATGCGCGCGGGAATAAATATTGTTAATAAGAAATATTTTATTAAATCACAATATTTTTATTAATTCTTATGTTATTAAGTCACAATTATAAATTTATTGTATATATTAAATATGCTAAATATATAAAAATATATAAAAATATGAATTATTTCATATTGAAAATAAGTCTAAGAAGTTTTTATTTATCATTACACTTCATCCTCTATCTTCAACAGTATATATATATATATATATATATATATATATATATATACACATACACATATAATTAATAAAGCTTTATAATATATTAAATCAATTAAATATGTTAAAATATTATTGAAAATAAAATTTTTTGGCGTATTCTTTTGTTTCCCTTCTCTCTCTTTGTGTAAGCACCTATTTATGTAACTAAATAACTATTTATACAAGGTGTCCCACGAGATTTTTCCAATCGTCCACAGGAAGGTAGATGGGATCGAAATAAACATAAAAGTCCTTTATCGTTTAGCGATATTCATAATAATAATCGAGATCTTAATGTTTGCAATTGTACTAATGAGAGCGCGCCGATAGAAATAAATTCCGACCGCTAGAAGTATAGCCCGGCCCACTTTTTCAAACATAGGCAACGCGTTGGAGAGGTAAGAGAGGAAGCGCGCCATTGCTTAGCGCATAGCATTGCCGCTCACACATCTCATCGCATCGCACCAAAGAACTCACATCTATGGCCGCTGCGCATTTTCGCGATTACATTACATATATAATACTAACACTGCAAAAATAGGACAAACATAATAAACTTCGATAAATAAAAATATCGAAAGAGAGAAAGTGATGAAACCTATGGAAAATCTAATTAATTTCTATCGTAATCTGTCGCTTTTCTAAATTTCGAAAGGAAAAAATTTTAAGAAAAAGATATCCGAAAGAAATAATATCATTCTTCATCATTCCCTATCGTTTCCTGTTAGGAGAGTATGATTTCATCGGAATACAAAAAAATATCAATAAAGACGTAATGTTTCATTGCAAGTTTTGTTGGAATCTCTCTTTTTATGTATACTTCAAAAATCACTGAAAATCTGCCGTAATTAATAGTGTATTTAAGTAATAGAAATTCTAAGCTCACTATCGAATAATTATCAAAAAAGCTCTTTGTTGTTAACCTTTGTTGTATTAACGATATTTGACATAACATTGTGTTCTCGAGATATAATTAATTATCGGTTATATAATCGGTTAATATAAGCGGTTCATTTATTATAAAATCGGTTAATTTATTATAAAATCGGAAAAGAGTACATGTTTTTCGTATTATTACAAAAAGCGTAGCATATTGTGCATAATTGATATTTATACATCGTAATTCTCTAATAAGATACTTATGAAAGGAGAACGTATAAAGAATTAATCGTGAATATTAATTACCAGACATTCATGTTTCGTGGAAAAAGAAACGATAAGAAAATCTCTAAATTTTTAGAAAGCTATCCTTTTACAATTCCCTATAACTTTGAGAAAAATTAAGTAGATCGAAATATCAATTAATCGGCCTCGAAAGTAGAGACTTCAAGCTTTAAAATATTTTTTTTTAAATCCCGTTATGATTATTTTTGATGACGTTACATTCTCTTGAACATTACCTATTTTTGGAGGATATACTAAGTGATCTTTCAATTTTTTTGCGTATTGTATTTGTAACATCAAATTTTTTTATCATTCCTTATAAAGGAATTTTATTTCGATCCCATCTACCTTCCTGTGGGTGATTGGAAAAGTCTCGCGAGACACCTTGTATAACTAAAAAGAAACTTACATACTAAAAAGTCAAAACATTCTTATTATATTTAAATTAAAATATTCTTATTATGTCTATGAATGTCTGTTGTCTTCTGATGATTACTGAAAATAAAAATCATTATCTGATAAAAGCATCGAAATAACATGTTACTTATTTAAGTAATTGGAACAAATAGCAAAATAGTAAAAAATTAGTTCTAAATTAAAAAATTATAGAGCTTGTTGATATTGTTGCGTCCTGTTACTCTATGGCCATAGTTACATTATGCACTTGATACGGATACTAACTTTCTATTGAATTATCTTAATTTCGGCGATACATGAAAACATATACATAATGCAACTATTTTATTAATCATTTTGATATATATTATACCAATTTAATACATTATTCTTAAATACATTGCTGAAGTTAAAATAATTTAATAGATAGTTACTAATTAAATACACTAATTAAACGTAATAGTTGTGAATAGTAATTTTGATATTTTATTCTTTAGCTTAAAAACAACGTAACCACATATTTTATATAAGTTCTCTTCTTCTTCAACTGTTAAAAGTTTACTTACAACTTCATGCAGCTGAGGAAATATAATTGATGATATCAATTTCATTTGGTTTTTCATTTTTTAAGATTAAGTTGATAATGTTGGAAATTCAAAGTTATAATTGGCATCAACTTTCACAGCTTGACGTGATGTAATCATCTGTTTAAGTCGATTTTACAATCTAGAGAGCTTTGGATGTTGCATACAAATATTAGAAAATTTATTTTTAATGCAGTCTTTACTAAAACCTAAATATAAGAAGTCCAAGGATTCTATTTGATATAGATTCTTTTGAAATTCTAACGTAGCTTTTAAACACATAACGACATGTGTGAGAGTAACTTTCTCCTTCAATTTTTGCATTTCTAAAAAAAATATTAATAAACATGCGGATAATATTTGTTGCTGTATGATACCAGTCTATTTTATAAAAACTTAATGCAAATAATTTGTTACGTGAAGTCTTAAATAAGTGTCTTAACATTAAAATAAACCAAGCGGTCGTCTCTATTGCTTCCACTAAGGCGAAAAAATGCTCCTACATTCTAGCTAATAACATTAGTAACTGTAGTGATTTCCATTTTATTGAAATAATTAGGTTTTAAATCCTTTTTCTTCAACTAAATCCAAATTTATTTAAAATAAAAATTTATTTATTTAAAATAAAAATTTATTTATTTAAAATACCACGATTATCTACATCACAAAAAAGAGCAATGACAACAAAACCACATTTTTCATATTTTTCTAGTATATTTAAATAACTTTAATATATCACTGTGTGTCTAAGAAGGTATAAAATGATATGCTACAATCTGCTTTCATCTTTTACTAAGAAGGAAAATCATTAGTTTAGATGCTATATTTTTGGATAAATCAGGCAGAGTGCTATATCCAATATAAGAATTAGTGCTGATATCGAAATCTATTTTTTCTTGGATGTTCATTTTATCAAAAACTAGACAATAAAACCTGTTTCATTCAAACGTTATCCCATTTTTTTCAAGTAGAAAAACTTCTGTCCAAAATAAATGATGTAAAACAGATGTTTTCAACTCTTTTTTATAAAATCTTAATTAAAGAAAAAGAACCAATAGTTTCTCTTATATGATTGTAATTTTTACATACAGGTGACGCAAGCTAATTCTTTCAAGACTGTCTCATCAACCATTTTAAACCTTTATTCTGTCTATTTTCCAAAGTCCTCCACTGATCTTTAGATAATATTTTTTACTTCTTTTATATATTTTCAAAATAGTTCAATCTGTTTTTTTAATTCATAGTTTTCCTTACGTAACATATCTAACTCTTCTACATTAATTTTATCAGTCTTTTTTCCATCTTTCTTTCTCCTATTGGGAGTACAAATTAATTCGGTCCGTTTTTTTGTGCATTTATTTCAAAACAAAATGAATGAACAGATCAATTAAAAATTGTCCATCGCTGCCTATTACTTTTTCCCATCACTCAGGCAATTTTCGAATTCCATCTTGAAAAAATGACTCGTTTTTGGAGGCGATTTTGGAGCCAATTTTCGATTTCTGAAAGAAGTGAACCAATGACTTGTTGCATTCTTTGAAACAACCAATAATCAAAAGGAATAATGTCCGGAGAATACGGCGGGTGCGATAAAATATCCCATTTGAGCGTTTCTAAATATTTTTTTACGACTTTAGTGACATGAGGCCCAGCTTTATCATGAAGAAGAATAACTTTATTATGTCTTTGCTCGTATTACAACCGTTTTTCTCGCAATGCACGGCTCAAACGAATCAATTGTAGCCGATACCGATCGCCCGTAATGGAATCGCCAGGTTTCAGCAACTCATAGTAAACAAGACCCTTTTGGTTCCACCAGATACAGAGCATCTTCGAACCATGAATGTTCGGCCGTGGTGTTGATGTTAAGGTCGATAGCAACGATTGACCGAGCTTAGCGTAGTATTTTTTCTTCTTGGGATTGTCATAGAATATCCACTTCTCATCTCCAGTCACAATCCGATGCAAAACACCTTTTCTCTGTTGTTTTTGAATCAGCTGTTCGCAAGTAAAAAATCGCCTTTCAACGTTTCTCGGTTTCAGTTCATAAGGCACCCAATTTCCTTGTTTTTGAATCGTTTCCATGACTCTCAATCGTACAGAAACAGCTTGTTGAATTACCCCCAATGATTCTGCAAGCTCTTCTTGCATTTGACTCTAATCTTCTTCGAGTAATGACTCTAATTCTTTGTCTTCGAATTTTTTTGGCTGTCCAGAGCGAGGCTTGTCTTCAACGCTGAAATCTCCATCCATAGAATTTAAGTGTTTGCGATATATGGTGAATTTTTGTTTTAGTGAGCTACCTTCTATTGTTTTACAATAAATCATTTTTGTTTCCAAAAAATTTACTTTTTAATAATTTTAATACCTTTTA
>Ga0157364_1006083_pt1 | contig 12358 bp, 10 predicted proteins | sample AttsexASBM2_FD_111476 | JGI IMG/M metagenome (GOLD analysis project Ga0157364, IMG submission 111476) | Fungus gardens microbial communities from leaf cutter ant in Ribeirão Preto, State of São Paulo, Brazil - Atta sexdens ASBM2 | ecosystem: Host-associated > Fungi > Mycelium > Unclassified ...
TAATACATTTTCCGGGTTTCGGGCAAATGCCTGGTTGATCGCATTCGTTTATATCTAGAAGAAAATTATATTATAAGAAATACAGCGCGTAAAATTATAAAATGTTACTTAGACGGGACTCTTATAGTAAAAAGTATTAATTATGCATATTAAGAGTTTATATATATGTGTTCTGCACAGTTTGTAAATTCGAGAAGATTTGTGATTTTCTATTGTACTTTTTGAAAAGTTAAGCAATCCGGTAAAAAAAATTATAAAGAAGAAATTATAAAGAATTATTTTCGAAAATATATTTTAAAGTGAAAGGATAGAGTTGTAAATTTGTTTTTAATTTCTATGATATTTTCGTAAATTATCTAAAATTAAAATTGATTTCTTTACGATATTTTTATTTTACTTCGAAACATTGAAGCTTGATAAAATATTATCAAACAAAAATTAATGAAAAATATTTTAATTAGACTTTCTAAGCTTTAAAATAGATTTAAAAAATTGCTACAATGATTTTTTGCAATGATATCGAATTTCTTGTGTAAAAATTCGTTTTTACGAAATGGTTTTTAAAATTTTAAATAAGAGTTTATAAAAAAAGAGGAAAAATTGTTATTGTAATGTTTTCATATAGTTTATAAAAATTTTTCAAAACTTTAAGGACTTTGTTTAACTTAATTTGAAATGTGAAATATGAGAAAATTGCAAATTTTTCCAAGAAATATAAATGATAGTATATATATATGTTATATATATTTTTTTATATTAATGTTTGTATATAATAAAGTAAAAAATTAACCATGACACGCATCTCCTTGTTGAATGTAACCCTCCTGACAGTCGCAAGTATAGCTTCCCGGTGTGTTTATACAATTTTGCTGACACAGGTGATTTCCGGTTGTGCATTCATCCAAATCTCTGCAGCTGATACCGTCGGGATTCAGGATGAAACCCGACGGGCATGAACAGATGAAGCTGCCCTCGGTATTTTGACAATTGTACTTGCATGGTTTTGGCATTAATTCGCACTCGTTAATGTCTACGATTTCAATATGTTCATCATTACAAGCGTAATTACTTGTTAAACTTAAACGACTGGAGAAACTTACCAATACATTGAATGCCAGACTTATCGGCCTTGTACCCTTTATTGCAGATGCATCTGTAGGAGCCGAGTGTGTTGATGCAAAGGCCATTCCTACAGAGATCGGGTATAGTTTTACATTCATCGATATCTGAAAATATACATTGATTCTCAGAGCGGAAAACAGAGTTTTCTTAGACTTAGACTCTTTTAAACACTGTTGATTAAATATTGAATTGTAGATACATAATTAGAAAATTTGTATTAAATTTAACACAATTTTACGTACTTCAAATTTTTTATTTAAATTTTGTATTAATATAATATAAGATGAATGTGGTAAAAAATAACAAACGTTATGTAAAAATTAAATAATGTCATATTTTGATACAATTTGAAAAATAAATTATGGAGACATATTTCTTCATAATCATTATCTTCAATAAAATTAACATTTACGAATAATATTGAGTTGGAATAAAAATTCGTATCGCTGTTTTATTTGTATAATGTTTTTAAAAAAATGTGGCAATTATATACTATTCAATACCAGAGTAAAGATCATTAACCTTCTTGCTGCGGTTCGCTTACAAAAAGCGATCACAAGGGACCACTCCAACCAATTAGATCATTTACAAAAAGAAAATGATGAGTATACGGACAACTGAGGAAATATTGAGATTCCTACTCATTTTCCTGGTGCTCACACTATCTCAATCAGTGAAAAAGTTAGTGAGAAAAGAGGAGATAGCGATATGATATTATTACGTACCTTGTCCGTCCACGGAGAATCCTTTGTCCAGACAGAGCTCGTTATAATTATCGGAGTCTCTAGATGGACAAATCTCACAAAGCGGCCCCCAGGCTGCTCCCATGGTGCAGCAACAATCCGCCTTTGTAACCGTGCGCAGTTCCGAGGTTCTGGCGGTGCACCTGCCGCCGATTTGCAGGAAGCAATAGCCGACTCTTCGGTCTGATCATATGGAAGTACGAGCATATTTCTATCTTCAGCATTTTGACCGCGATATTTAATATTTTTATTTATTATCTAAATATGGTATCTTTTTTGCGCTTCATACCGATACATGACTTTCTGTCCGTGCTTTGTTCAAAACCATCGTAGCAAAGGCATTGGTAACTTCCTTCCAAGTTAACGCAACGACCGTGCTGACAAAGGCCGGAGTTAGTGGCGCATTCATTGATGTCCTTACATTCGTCCGCCATTCCTATCTTCTGATAGCCAGGCGGACAGATGCACATGAAGGTGCCGATCAGATTCTTGCACTGGAATCTACAGTCGTTCGCTGGCGTTGCACATTCGTCGACATCTATAAACAAGAATTTATATTAATCTTTTTCTTTGCAATATAAGAGCGAACATGTATTATCTAATTTAGATTTATTCGTATTAGGCACAAATATAAATATTCTCTTTTTTCAGCAAGGAAATGTAACACGCAATAAATAATAAATTTTACACGTAATAAATTATATATATATATATATATATATATATATATATATATATACGTCAGTAATTTTCTACTAATATGAATAACAATTATATAACAATTGTATAACATAAATGTAACGTGTAACGTTACATGTTATATGATTGTTAAATAGTAATCTGAATATTATATATATAATAATTATAGTAATACATTTTAACACATGACTTCCAGAAATATTAGGTCCTTGAATTAATTTGTACGTAGAATTAAATGAAATTATATTTCCAAAATTTTTTTTTGTGCTTCTTGGCTCAATTAATATCCTTCGTAGCAAAACTCATACAGTAATATCACAAAGGCATACGAATGTATGTATCATTTTAGGTGTGATATCATAGTAAAATCACGATACATGTAAATATCGTTATGATTTCATTATACAACTATGATAAAAATTATTTCACTGCTATATATACAGATATATATAGATCAAAATAATAATAATAATGATGATGAGATAATAGAAAATAAGATGATGATGTTTTGATAAATCTCATAGAGACATCAATTTATATGTCTATAATAGTCTATATTATGAGTCTTTTACGATGTGAATGTTACAATACTTTTTTTTTCTATGGGGGATTAATAAGAATTTAAATTAATTTAAAACTTAAAATCAGTTTTGAGATGTAAAGAATTTAATCAAACGACAAGAATAATGTTTTCTAATTACCTACGCAATGACGGCCGTCGGGTGCCAAAGTATATCCATATGGACAGATGCATCGGAAGGAGCCTAATGCATTGTGGCATCGGAAAGCGCACTGATTACCCAGCTCCAGGCACTCGTTCACATCTTCGCATACTTGATGAGCCCCAGGCGCGTATCCGTCATTACAAGAGCACTCAAAACCGCCATCAATATTACGACAAGTGCCATTGCCGCAGATATTCTGCACGGTCAGACACTCGTTGTTGTCTACACATCGTCTCCCAGTTTCATCCAATATATATCCGGTCGGGCACTCGCATCGAAATGAGCCATCCGTGTTGATGCATTCGCCACCGGGACAGGCATTTGTCATAAACAGGCATTCATTCAGATCGATCCCGGTATCATCCCGCCCTGGTCCTTCCGGACACATTTTCTTGAATTCCTCTAAATGAACATAATTATGTATATAATTCTTTTATCATTCAACTTACGTGATTACGTAATTAACACAAACTTAAATTATTAATAATAATAACGTATCTTTTTCTTTTATTCTTTTAGAATGTTTCAGATATCGAAAATCATATTATCTAATAAACATATTAAAATCCGTTTAATTAATTACTCTAATTACAACCCGGCATCGCCGCTCACACGTCTCGCCGTGCCAAGAAACGGCGCGCTTCCCCTCTTGCCTCTCCAACGCGCTGCTAGCAGCTAATATTTGATAAACTAGGTCGGGCTATATCTTGAACGGCCGGAACGTTTCTCTCGGCGTACTCTCATTAATACGATTACAAAAATTAATATCTCGATTATTATTGCAAATGTCGCACGTTATGGATTTTTTTTTGTATTCATCTCGATTCCATCTATCTTCTTGTGAGTGATGGGAGAAGTCTCGCGGGAAACTCTTTTATGAAACATGTTTCTATAAAACATGTCTTTTTTAAATAAAAATCATGTTTTAAAATGAATTAAAAATGAATGATTTAAAAATGATGATTTAAAAATGATAATTTAAAAATGAATTAAAAAACCTCGATTATCCGACGTCTTCAATGATCCAATTTATGAGGTCGGATAATCGAGGTTTTACTCTAATTATTTAGCGAGCAATACGTGGCAGTGTTGTTAGATGCATACAGTAAGATTCTATTTTTCGTAAGTGAAAAATCACACAGAAGGGAATAAAAGCGGCAGCATTATGAAATTTCTCACACATGTTCTAATGAAATGATGTCTTAAAGGTGCGCCCTCAAAAATTGGGTAAGAACTCTTCTTCTATTGAATGAATATAATTACTTGTGCATGATTTTTTTTATTTTTCAGATAATTATAATGAATTTGATGAGCACTTAAAAACTATAAATAATTTATTGTGAAAAATAATTTCAGTCGGAATTTGAATCCAGATTCTTGCATTCCATGCGAGTATCCTCTTAAATCGAGATATTGGCACTGAGGCACATCGAAATTCGAAGGATGCTTGCATGGAATACGGGAGATCCAAGTTCGAAGCTCGATTGAGATAACATTCTTCGCAATAAATTATTTTTAAAGAGACGCTAAAAGAAATTATTAATACATTACTTTTTAAAAATTTCCTAAACGTAAATTTATACTTCATTACTCATAATGTATTTAATAATTTAAATAATTTTAATAGTTTATGAAATGAAGAGAACTAAAAATCATTGCAATTTCTTAATTTAAAAAAATATCTTTTACCGCTATTTTCGGGCGGACACTGCTCGCAGTAACGACCCCAAGCTTTGCCCATTGTGCAGCAACAGTGCTTCTTGGTCATCCCACCCTCCCGTGGGAAGGTACACTGGCCCCGTCTATAATTATCGTAGCATTGTTCTTCTCTTACATCGATACATTTCAGCGAATTTGGTCTTTCACTTAATTGATATCCGACTGGACACTCGCAAATTACTCCTCCTTCTGTATTGATGCATTGTCCATTCTCGCAAATGCCTCTCGTCTCTATACACTCGTCTACGTCTATATAAATATAAATCATTTTAGAAAACGACAATGATCAATATAATTTATTTAATGTAAATTTTTACGTACCAACGCATTTTCTTCTAGAATGGTCTAGTTCGTATCCTAGTGGACAAGTACATATATAAGATCCCATTAAATTCTGACATTTCCCTGGAGATGGACATAGTCCCGGTATCTGCAATAAATTAACTTGATTAATAAATTAATTTGATATTAACGTACATATTATGATTATTTATAAGTCTATAGCCTATTTGAATTATAATTGTTAATACACGAGTATTAAATCTATTGGTTATTTTCTTTGAAAATTTTTCATCAGGATTTACACGACATACTTCATGACATTCATCGATATCACGACAGTGCTGGCCATCTTGCGCCAATACGTAACCATCTGCACACTCGCAAACAAAGCCACCAATAGTGTTCCGACATCGGCCATTGCGGCACAAAAATGGCATGATTCGACATTCGTTAATGTCTAAAATCAATTTATTAAAGATTGAATATATAAAAAAATATTTTTGTTAATTGTAGAACTATATAAAGTGCAATTACTAACCCGCACAGTCATTGTTCGGACTGAGTTTAAATCCTTGATAGCACTGACACTTGTAGGAACCCAAGGTGTTGATGCAAGTGCCGTTGTTGCATATGTTTGGATTGCGTTGACATTCGTCGATATCGACACAATTGTCTCTGTCACGAGTCAACGAAAATCCGGAATGACAAATGCACTGAAAGCCACCTTGCAGATTGCTGCATGCGCCGTTGCTGCAGATGCCCGATCGCTCGTAACATTCATCGATGTCGACACAATCGTGTTGGCTGGGTCCAAGTTTGTAGCCAGCTGGACACACGCATTCGAAATAACCCTGTTGATTAATACACTGTGCGTTCCCGCTGCAGGGATTCGGTATCTGAAAACATTGGCGAGTCCATATTTGAAAAAAAACATAGTAACGGCAATTTTTTTCTGAGTGCATTATAAATGATAACTATTTTATGAGCTTTTTAGAAACTAAAGTGCTCAACCTATACCTCTAACTTTGATAAATTTCAGTCTATTTATATGTATAGTAGAGTATAAATATTAATTGTGTCACTTTTCTCTACATCTTATTTCGTGAAATTCATCAAAGAACTTCATTAAAAGAACGGGTAAGGATCTTTCAGTTAAAACATTACAAAATACCTGTTGACACTCGTTTTCGTCAATACACTGGTGTGAGTCCTGGTCATAAATGTAGCCGCGGTTACATTGACATTCGAAACTACCAGGTGTATTCATGCAATTGCCGTGAGTACACATTGTCGGCATTAAGGCGCACTCGTCGATTTCCTCGGAGTGATTCGTAATTGGATTCATTATTTGGCCTGGCACCAGTCCGCACAGAATCTCGTGTTCGCCTGCAGTCAGCGAATGATTATTAAACTCATTTAGTACACCCAAATAGTATATGTATATAAATTGATCTCTCAAAAACTTACGGGTTCTTTCACCAGGACACTTCTCACAGAGGCTGCCCCATGCAGCTCCCATAGAACAGCAGCACAACATCTTTGTTTGTGGCTGTACCATAGGATTAAGGCACTGTCCAGAATCATAAGTAAGGTAACAGTTCTCCTTTCTCATATCGACGCACTCCTCTAAAGGAATGTATAACAGTTACATCTTACGATTCTTTTTATTTTATGTACAAACTCGACGTAAATTATGTTAAAATTTAAATTTTTATCTCTGGTAATATCCATGTACTATCCAATTAATTAAACCTAATGATAATGAAATTTGATAAAGTAAATATAATTAAATAGTTTATTTAAGTATACTCACTCCCTCCGGGCATTGCCATATATCCTTCAGGACACTCGCAATGGTACTTCCCTTGATCGTTGATGCAATATCCTACGCCGCATATTCGTGGATGCAATGCGCATTCGTTTATGTCTACAATAATTTTTGAAAATCATTTAAATATTCTGCTATTTTTTTAAAAAACATTTGCAAAACTCTGAAAACTTGATAATTTAAACGTACGATTTAAATATGTATAAAGGATATTAAGATTTAAAATAATCCAAAGTTACAATTAAACTTTTTTTAAAAACAGGACTACAGTTTATATAAATTGAAGGATTTTTCGAATATTATGTATTTCCGTTACCAATGCAACTAGTCTTCGAATCATCCAGGATAAAGCCTTCATTGCAGGAGCACATGAAACTACCGAATGTGTTGGTGCAGTGTCCATTCTGGCAAATATTCTCATGTTCCTCACATTCATTAATGTCTTCCAGAATAACGGTTACGCGATTCGGTCTATACCCTGGTCCACTGGGGCATAGTTGGTCATACTCTTTCGTACCGATCTGCGGACATTCTTCGCAATTATTGCCCCAGGCGGTGCCGATGCTGCAGCAACACGTTGCCTTCGTTACTGATGATGACACATCGAAGATGCATTGAGGCCGTCCAGTACCATGCTCGTAACCGGTGAAACAAAACGATTCGCGTCTATCTGTTTGACAAACGTAAAATCAAGATAATGAAGTAATGAATTATAGGCATTTGAAGAGTATAATGTTTGAATGAACAGAAAACCTACCAACGCAGGCATTCCCGGCTTCCACCAATTCGTGATGCGGTGGACATCTGCAGATGTATTTGCCTTGCGTGTTGATGCAGGTGCCATACTGGCAGGATTGTGGGCTCTCACATTCGTCTATATCAGTGCAGTTGCCACCGGAACCATCGAGCTTGTAGCCCTCGTTACATTCACAACGGAACATGCCAAAGATGTTCTCGCAGCGACCAAAGACACAGAGATTACTGAACATCTCACACTCGTTGATGTCTACGCAAGCCTGCTCATTACGCTCGTCCGGGTGCATGAAGCCCATCTCGCACTCGCAACGATAAGCACCAGGATAATTCAAGCAGTGACCATTTTCACAGAGGGTGCTATCCTCTGTGCACTCATCGATGTCCTTGCAGTTGTAGCCGTCGCCTCGAAAACCAGCATCACACACGCACTACAAAATAGTTTTAGCGAAATGAGTTAATAACTAATAATTGATGTTAACAGATCAATCGATAAAATCATAAGAAATTTCATCGAAATTTCTTTTTTATTATTTTTTAATACTGAAAAATACTTGGTCTTTTGATGGAGAAGAAAACTCTGAGATATTAAAATAACTTGATAGTTATGGAGATTTACTGTCTTGCAAATATATAGATACATTTTAGTTTATAATAATTATGACTGCATTGAGCAATCAAGAATTATTTGATGCGTCATTCGACAGATACCTTAAAGGAACCTTCAGTATTGATACAATGTGCATTAGAATCGCAGCCGCCATTATTAGTGGAGCATTCATTGATGTCCCAACACTCAATTCCGTTCCCAGTAAAGCCCTCATGACAAGTGCACACATATGAACCCTGGGTGTTCTGACATTCGGCAAACTCGCTGCAGGAATAAGCATTCAACCGACACTCATCGTCGTCGGTGCACGCTGGTCCTTCTGCCGGCTTCACCGAGTATCCCTCTTCGCAGCGACAGTTGAAGGAGCCAATTGTGTTGTAACATTCGCCGTATCCGCATATCTGTGGTTGTGTCGCGCACTCGTCGACGTCTGATAAAGAATGACGCGTAAACAACAAGGTGAATAGTGTTAATTATATCTAAAACATGTAAACTACTGAAGAGTGAAATCTCACTCTTAAAGATTAAAAACTGAGCCACTTTTTTTCAAAATTAATTCAATTTTCACACTTCAGAGTGAGATTCCATTCCCAAAAATTTAGAGTAAGTAATTTAAAATAATGTAATGAAAGGTTTACCTATACAGGATATACCGTCTCTTCCGGGTAGTAAGCCATTCGTGCAGTTGCATATGTAGCCGCCAGGTATATTCTGGCATTTACCTCCGTTGCAGATGCGAGGATTCTCCTTGCACTCGTCTACGTCCACACAAGTTCGGCCGTCCAGGTTCAAAGCGTGACCAGTACTGTCTCGCGAATAATAAACTATTATTATAATATCTTTAGAATTTTAATTAACTGATATACATATAGATATACATATATTAGAGAAGCTAAATTTACTGTGTAATGTATAGACTGGTAAGATATTTCATAATCGATGTTGAAATACGAAAGTAGTTTAAATATCAATTAGATTTTTTTGTGTAAATACAAATGATAGTTGATAGACATGTTTATACTGATTGTGGGTGGTAAGTGGGAGTGTTTGCTCTACATAATTGTAGCTTTACAATTGTTTCTATAGTTGCGGGATTCTCATACTCTATTCTAAATAAATAGATCTATCAACATTTATTTATATTTAAACAAACAATGTTTCATTCATGTTTGAATCTCCCTCGTATTTGTAAATGATAATTTTAGGGACTTTAAAATGTTTGTGCATTGAAAAAATAACAATCTCTCACCGGCATGAACAGGAAAAGCTGCCCGGCGTATTCAGGCAAATGTCTTCACAGCCGCCGTTACCAATCGTGCATTCGTTGATGTCTTCGCAATGAGATCTAAGACCCGTCTGTTGGTAACCATCGTCGCATATGCACTGGTAGGTGCCCATCATGTTCTCGCAAACGCCATTCGAGCATATACCACTAGTTCTCGAGCACTCGTCAATATCCTTACAGGACTGCTTGTCAGGCCCCAATTCATGTCCTGAAGGACACTGACAATTGAAACTTCCTTCGGTATTGATGCAGATTCCACCGCGACACAATCCTGGCGTCTCTTCGCACTCGTTTATGTCTGGAATGTTTGGCAATTACGAAATTATCTTCAATTCAAAGATACTATGTTAAGTTTTTAAATTAAATTAATTTAATTCTTAAATCAAATTTTTTATACCATACCCATGCAAATCTTCATGATATCATTGCTACGGTAGCCAGGATTACAGTCACATTGAAAATTACCAGGAGTGTTCCTACAGGTGCCATTACCGCACACCCCACGCATGATCTCGCACTCATCAATATCTGAAAATTTTAAGTTGAGGGAGAGAAAGAGGAAGAAAGAGATTAATTTATCTGTCTATACAGAATGTTTTGCCGAATTTCAATGACGGACTATTTTGATGTCAGAAAAAGTTAATTTCAAATTGGTTAAAAAATTTGTTATTTTAAAAAGATGCGTGTGTAATTTAAAAACTATTATTACTTTGTATTATTTAAATGTTAATGTTTTTTTAAAAATAGTTTAAGCTAAGAGCAGAGTATAAAATCTATCACTAAGAAATAGATTTTTTTATACTTCTAGAATTTAAGAATCCAAAAAAAGACTAGGAATAAATCTTTTTAAATCTTGAACTTCAAGATTCTATGAAGAAATTACCTACCGTTGCACTTAATACCATGTTCATCAAGTGCGAAGCCCTGATTGCACTTGCAACTATAGCTGCCGATTGTGTTCTTGCATCTACCGTTCAAACACATGCCCGGGAACTCGATGCATTCATTAACATCCTGTCGCTCAGTGAAGCCGTCTCCACGCGGGCATAATTCGGTGTGAGCCTGTGTGCCTATTTTAGGACACAGCTCGCATTTGTCGCTACCCCAGGCGCGGCCTACGGAACAGCAGCAGAGGCTCTTGGAGAAATGACCCTCTATGGGACTGGTACATTGACCATGACGATGGTCCAAGAAACATATTTCTTGCCTGGTGTCGATGCAAGTGGTGTCTGTATTTGAGATATTGAGAAAAAAATATGGAAAATTTTTTTAAAGTACATGGTCCACAAATAATTGAACGTTTGAGACAAAAATATTCAACTTAGTTAAAATATAATGAGAAATATATCACAGTTTATGTTACAATTCTTTATGTACTTTTCTAATATATATTTAACAATCTTTTTTCTAATGAAAAGCAATATATGTGTCTGTGATAATTTGACACTATTGGCTTACGCGTCGTGTCTAAAGTGAGGCCAGGAGGACACTCGCAACGATACGAGCCGTCTGTGTTGACGCAGGTGCCACCCCCTTTGCAAATCCCGCTGTTGAGCTCGCATTCGTTAATGTCCGCACAGCCCTTGCCGTCGACTTTCGCATAGCCCTTTGAGCATTCGCAAAGTGAATGATCACAAATCTCGCAGGGACTGCCCCAGGCCACCCCGACTGAGCAGCAGCACTCCGAGCGCAGAGTTACCTTTGGTAAGTTATTCTCACAACGACCATCTATCATTTTGGTCCAGCAAGAGCCCTTTCGATTGTCTGGAATTCAAAATCTTGTCTATATTTATATTTATTTTATTTATACTTACAATAGAAATCGTTCCATTGTTATTTTGGAATTTTCCATACCCATGCAAATGTGACCGGTATTATCGAGAATGTATCCTGGAGAACACTCGCATTCGTAGGCTCCCAGAGTATTGATGCAAACACCGTTGAAACATACGTCTGGTCCTAACTCCTCGCATTCGTCCACGTCCTCGCACATTTGATTCTGCGTGTTGTATCTCATACCCGTCGGGCAGATGCACTGTGAGTAAAATGATGCTGTCGATAGTTCACGACATTTATATTCCAAATTGAGTTAGTTAGAAATGTATAATATATTACTTAATATATTACAAAAAATGGATGTGCAATAAAGTGTAACTTGAGCAGTTAATGAGTAAATTTCTTACGTACAGAGAAACTAAACTGATCAACTTCATTCGATTTTAGTATCAAAACATAATTAGTTTATAACTTCAATTTCCTGTACTTTTTATTTCATGAAGTTGATGATTTATCTTTTTAAAAAAATTTAAATGGCAAGTTTCTTCTCTCTCTTTCACTTAATAAAAAATGAATAATTTGCTTACTTGGAAACTACCGGGTGTGTTTCGACACTGTCCGCCGCTGCATAAGGAATCCTCCAATTCACACTCATTGATATCGCTGCATATCTTGCCTGTTGCATCAACTTCGTATCCATTGTCGCAGATACACCGATACGTTCCCATAAGATTCTCACATCCGCCATTGACGCAAATGTTTGGATTTTGAGCGCATTCATTGATGTCTACAATGATAATTAAAATTATTCATTAA
>Ga0157364_1006085_pt1 | contig 12356 bp, 6 predicted proteins | sample AttsexASBM2_FD_111476 | JGI IMG/M metagenome (GOLD analysis project Ga0157364, IMG submission 111476) | Fungus gardens microbial communities from leaf cutter ant in Ribeirão Preto, State of São Paulo, Brazil - Atta sexdens ASBM2 | ecosystem: Host-associated > Fungi > Mycelium > Unclassified ...
CAAATGACGAGAATTTGGCTCGTAAACTGACATTTTCAATCGAGAATAACTTTATGATGCAGACACAAATCGACTAATGTTTCTATGGGGTTATGTTGACAGATGCCCAAATTTATTGTATGATGTCTATGATCTATTTATTTCGACCACTATTTATCGCTAAAGCCATCTATAGGAAAACGGCGGAAGCAAAGTTGTACACCTAATACATAACTTAAAAGACATTTGAATGAAGAAAGTGAATTACGATAACGTAACCCATTGCATCGAGCACTATTATGATGCATCCAAATTTATTCCTTCGACTGTTTCAAGAAACTAGAGTAAAATGGAATCATTGAACATCTTACAAGATAATAACAATTCTAATTAAGATAATAATAAGCTTTTGTGTATTTTGCGTATTTGGCTTGCATTTTTGTTTTAAATATTCACAACTCTTTGTGCTAAAAAGCGCGATCGCGTTTTTCATAAGGCTTTTCAGAAATATGTAATAAATGCTAAACGAGCGCGATAACGCAGATAAAATTGTTAGAGAAATTTTTGTAAAAGTGAGAAATTGGACAATAATTGCGTGCTACAAGTATTGTGCCTGTTGACCTATAATTAACAAGTTTTCGATACATCGAATTGTAAGAAACGCTCTTAGAATTCGATGTACACTAAAATAATTGATTGATTTGTATGTCAGTAATCGTTATAATTATGTATTTATCGCACGTAATTATTGTCTAATTTCGTTCTTTTACTACAATTTTAATTTTTCTTTTACTACAATTTTCTCTAACAATTTTATCAATGTAATTAAAAACAATCCGATACTCAAAGGGTTCAATATTCATTTTATTTTATTCTAATTTATAATTTAACAAAATTAACATATTTGAAGTATGTGAAAGACAAAGAGATAATAATAGAGGAGAAAAATAAGTAGAAAAGAAAAAAAAAGTATTTTATAAATACTTATTTTACGAATGCGCCCGATCAATATGCGCTCCGCGCATAAAGCGCTCGTGTCTAATCGTGAGCGTCGCTGTTCATCCCCTCTATACGACTCGCTAACTATTCTATCTACTTGTCTTCTTGTAATTTGAAAACTTCGGACAAAGTTTTCATAAAGGAAAAATCGTCTTAAGTCAAGAATATGATATTTTACTAAGGATAAACGTTTATTCTGAATCGTTCTGTATATAAGTATAATATGTATGGTACATACATACAGACACACATTATAATACTCGTAAAATTCTAATGTTTCGTGTAAATAGATATAGGGAATATCTGCATAAATATCTGAGCATGAGAAACTTGTATCTCCTTTTATTACACGTAATAAAAAGAAATAGAGTAACTACACACGTAGCTAGACGTATATGCAATATGTGCATGTATTGACAATACATGTTACATCCTGATCTAAAATGACATTGAATATAAAGACACTATACTACGGCCGTGTATATACATTGTCAGTGCTAAAAACCCATAGTTTATATTACGTTTATTACAGATTTTCAATATGTATCAATTATTTCTTTACCAAAAAGAGGTGAAGTAATTATACGTATATGTGCAATATATGTATTCATGTGACACATTTCGACACATTACGTAATCTAATCTGGCATTAAATCATAAGTGCTATTATGACCGTATATAATGTCAGTAAAATCTGTATTTTACGTTACATATTATTACAGATTTTTAGTACTGACAGTGTGACTTAGAACGCAATCATATTTCAGACTGCGTTCAGTTTAAGGGGCTTCGCACAATGAAAGGAATAGAGAACAAGGAACAAAAAATAAGAATTTCAACCTATCAGAAACTTGTGTTATTACACAATGCATGATTTTTGATTTATTAGATTGATTTATTAGATTTGATTTATTATTAATGTTGAAATTCTTATTCCCTATTCCTTTCATTATGCGCAGATCTTAAATATTTACACATGTAAGCAAATCGAACGACTGGAAACAGCGTGCAATTAGAAACAGCTGGAAACGTAAGTACTCACAGCGCATGAGATCCTGAGCTTCCAGAGGGCATAAGCGAACGATACAAAATCTATTTTATCGATTTCGATCAAGTTTGGTCATCACTCCAGCATCTCCTTAACTTGCTTTTCTATATTTATGTTTGGATTGTCCCATTTGATCACGTTTCATTTGACCACTGTCAATTGCAACGTGACCAATTGCAACGTGGTTAGTTGCAATTGATCATGCAACATCAATTGAGACGATGATCAAATACAATGTGATCAAATGGGTGCCACTCATTTATGTTACATATTATACTGTGTACTTGTAATTTATACTTTATATGTTGTTCTTATACATTTTACAACTAAGACTCATTATGTTACTCTTATATTTTACAAATTGTATCAATTTTCATTTTTTATAGACTTTAATTTTATTATTGTACACTTTATAATCATCAATAGATTTTTGTAAGCTATAATCTACACCGTGTTATTTTTATATAATTTTATTACAATCAAGACTTACTATTATAATAATTTCATGATTTAACTCCATTTTTATACTTTCTGTATGTTTTAATATTGATTTTTTTGTACATGTTTTATTTATGACTTAATAGGATTCATATAATTGTTATTTTTTGTATAGTTTTTGAATCTTAAAATTGATAAGTTATGTTTCCGTTCTTGTATATGTTATATTTATAACCGACAAGAATTTATAATTGTTGATTTTATTATCGATATATTCTAATATTCTATGCTTTATATATAATAGTCTCTTTGTTTCCGATCTTGACCTTTGTCAATTTAAAATTGCTTATTAGACATATTCGACATTCAAGATGGTACAGTCGGAGAAACATCATTTTTATATAAAATTGCACATTAATCATTCTGCAGAGTATATGTATAGTATTATAATTATGAAATTCCAAAGTTTCATGACAAGGTTAACATTTGTTGAGATAAATTACTCTTTTATTTCTATCCAGTTAGAATTAAGAATTCATAAATTATTGATTTTGAATTAGAAGCCAGATATGGCAATTTGTGAATAACTCATCCTCGGAAAACCGCTTAACCAACATAGTTTAGGAATATTGAGAATGCTGAAGAGGACTCCAAAGTGAATCGGAATTACAAGAATTTTAAATAAAGAAGACTTCAGAACATCTATGGAGTAAATGTTTTACATTTATTACAATGCAGCCCCTTCCACGCCGACTCTTAGTATTGGATACTTAAATTAGTTATCTTTGTTATTTTACTTTTGGAGAATCTCGCGAGATCGCCTTAAATCAATTGAGGAGACTAGAAAGGTGTTTTAAGCGTCAACCGGAACTTGAAAGCATATTCAAAGAATAAATTTCATACACGAGTACGTGAGGCTCGGGTGTTCAATTGACGTACAAAACAATGAAAAATTTTTTTTTTCTTGCACACCACTGCGTATTTAAGGCCTCAGTTTTCAAAGATACGAGTGGTATTCGATGCCTCTTGTAAAGGTAGCAGTGGATTATTTCTCAGCTTTGCTATTAATTCGTCTCATCTTGAAAGTCTGTAAAGCAACATTTGAAACACTTGAAAGTGTTTATTTTTTGTCAGACTCCATTATTACTCTCAATTGGATAGGTTCGCTAGCCGAAAAGTGGATGCCGTTCGTGGCAAACAGGATCAGTGAGATACAACGACTTACGGAATTGAAAGATTGACATCATGTCAACTCTTCAAACAATCCCACCGACATTCTGTTGTGCGGCCAGAATCCTAACGAATTAATCAATGTGATAGCACGGGCTACCCTTCTTGCAAGATGATGATGACTTATGGCCGAGCGGAAGCGTAATTCAACTTCATAATGAGTTAAAAAGAGTTAAAAAGAGTGGTTACAATTGTCAGCCGATGATTGTATCATCAATGAATTATTGATTAGATTTGATCTAACTCCCAACTGAGGTAATATTTTTTACAATAAGAATTAATTGCCTACAGAAAAAAAATGTGCTGAAGACTCAGCTTTCTTATGTATTTTGAGTCGCTGAATATGAATCTAATAGGATTATCCAGGATAAATTTTCATTTTAAAGCGAAAAAATGGACTAAAATTCTAGAAATCTCTGCTTTTATTGATATATTCTAAGACCATTGACAAAAAACTTTTGATTAAACTAGATCATATGTTTCCTGAGTTGAGAAATACTTATCAACTGTCAAGAAATATTGTATTAAACGCTCCTCCCCCCCCCCCATCAACTTTCCCCCATAGAGGCATCACACGTTAAATATCATACGTAAGAAAAACAAAAACGATTAATCGCAAAAGATTACGAGACTCTACGGAAGGAGAATACGATTGCCGTCACCAATAGCGTATTGTCGCTAATATTGTTCATTGATGAATCGGAATTTCTACGAATCGGTGGTAGATTAGACAACTCGAATTTACAGAGATGACGTGTCATCCCATATTACTTCCGCGTAATTATATCCTAACTCCCAAAGAACAGCAGCTGGGAGTTCACACTCTTAGGCATCATAATCGATATAAAGCAAGAATGCCCACAATTTATACGTAGAAGCCCAGGCCACTATGGCGAACGTCAGACAATAGTTATGGCTTTTATTCTTGCGCTCCGTCACGTGCAAGGTGATCCATGTTTTAGGGCCAAATCGCGTCACTCCGAAGCCATCATGAGCTTGTTGCCTATGGGTCGTGTTACAGCACTCAGATCATTCACACACTGTAGAGTTGATTACGGGCAAGAGATGAAATACGCGACATTCAAGGCATACGTGTCAATTTTCGTTTGTTTTGCAACAAGAGCCACATAGAACTTATAAGGACCTAACGTTCGAAACATTATCGCGGCATCCAAACGTTTCATATCGTGTAGGGGAAATCCTCTCAAATGTATTCTGACAATGGAACCACTTTCGTGAGCGCCGGAATCCCAGATCAAAGAACGTATGATTTTTATTGTCAGGAAAACGAAATCGGACATATAACAATTTTTTGTACGAACAAGCACATTTCGTAGAACTTTATTCCGCTAAAAATACCCCACTTATGGGAAGCCGCCATCAAGTCGGCGAAATACCACTTTGTTCGCATTGTGGGCACATTTGACATTCGAAGAACTGCAAACTGCTCTCTGTGAAATCGAGGCATTCAATTAATGGCTCACTATTCCACTAAGTACCGATCCTAATACCGATTTAAAATATCTTATACCATTTTTTAATTAGCAAACCACTGAAGTTTTCTTTGCAAGGATGTGAGCGATGTAAATGATAATCATCTAATTCGTTAGCGGATCGAACAAATCAGACAACATTTTTTGCGCAGGTGAAATACGTACCTCCATTCTTTGCATGAACAAAATGGACAAAATGGAAGGGAAATAAAAGCTGTAGCCCAACTTGTTTTGATAAAACAGCAGAATCTACTAGTCCCGTCACAGTGAACGCTAAGGCTCGTCCAGAAAATCTATCCGGGCGCGGATAATGTTGCATGAACTGTACGATAAAAACCACCAAAGGCTCATTTATGAGACATTGTCTAAATTCGTCATATTACCGTTAGAATCACAGAGCTTATATCCTGGCTATAATACAAGCGATAATTTTTTTATTATTTTTTCCTTTCTTAGCTATCCCAGATAGCAAGTTTTCGCATGTTGCTATAAATTTGATACAAATTGCGTCGCCTGAGTTGCCATCTTTTTTTAAGTAAGTGACTTCCAATTTTGCTTGATATTGATGGCAATAAAAATAAATAATTATGCATAACAGGAGGGAAATATTTTCCCTCTTCTTTTTTATAAGTTTTATAGGTTAGGACAATCGCACGGCAATATGATGGAAACTAATTCTACATAAAACAAATTTACTAACAATTTGACAGTAATATAAAAAAAAACTGTGTAGTAAAAAGGATTAACCTCTAACAATACTTTTCTGTTTAAAAAAAATCGACTCAAAAGATATCCTAAAGTGATTTATAAGTTGATTTTAGCTATTTTATTCATTTGGTTGACAGATGTAAGTTACTATGAATAAAAATTACAATGCAGAACAAAATACATGTTAAAGTATTAGGAGATTTACTTGATAAACATTTCAAAAAAAATATTATACCTTTCAAAAGTATTATACTTTTCTTAGAGTCCTTAAGCTTCAAAAAATTATTTTATTAGAACACAGCTGAAAAATTTTCTAATGCGTCTTTTATTCATCTTTTATTCTATTCTATGTTGTTTTTTAAAATCGAGAAATTTAACTCGATACATCCCTCTGAGAAGTACCGCATACTGCTCAATGACATTCCATTTCCATTCGATTAATAAAAATGTGGACTAAATATTTTATAAAAATGATTTCCAACAGATTGTAGCACATTTATGGGAATAAGTTTATTACATCATTTCCGCTCGTTTGTGCAAAAAAACAATCGTTGTCCGCATAATGTCTCTAGGTTGACCTAAACAAAATTATTATTGCCCTGGTGACAATAACATAATGGCAAAATTGAAGAGAAACTTGTGCTAAATACCTATTTCTTATGGAGGAACGTTTTATTATCTAGGTATATAAGTGTATACACAGAAAAAAATTTGGATTTGTGATGACTCGAAAGTTCGAATTAGCGCGGCTTAGTAAATCTTTGAGTTAACATAAGACCAATGAGAAGAGGGAAAGTTCGGAATTAAGGCAGCTCGCACTACCGAACTCAAACAACTCACACTGGAGCTGCTTCAGCTTTACACAGAAAAAATTTGCGTTTACTACGACTCGAAGGTTCGAGCGCGATTCGGCGATTCTTCGAGTTAGCACAAGACTAATGCATGAGAGTGGGAGAAAAGCTCGGAATTGGAGATAGGGCGGCTCACATAACTATCAAGCCCAAACAATTCGCATTAGAGTCACTCCATCACCGACGAAGATTGCAGTGCAACGCGCGCTAACAATATACATTGTCCCATAAGTTTTCATCAAGCGTTTTTGTATAGATAGAGCGAATTAAACTGAACCGAGAAGTCCTCTATCAATTGCAATTTTTGTAATAGTTAACAAGATATTAATTACTAAAAATCGCTGAATATTGGTCTTCAATAATTTTTTACTCAAATATTATCAACAGAAAAACTGCAAGAGATAAAAATCATTTATTTACAAAGATAATGTCTGTCACTGTCGTTTTAAACAAAGTTGATTATATATGTCTATATGAAAAAGGATTTTTCTGACATGGATACATATATAATAGACAAAGATCCTACAATTAAGTTGACTTCCGAATTACGTTCTTTACTAATGAGATGGAAAAAGAGTGGCTTTATTAATGATTCCACATATAGGAAATTACTTATAACCTAGTCAAATCTAGACAAATGATAACCTAGTCAAATGATAATCTAGAGCATATGGTTTACGAAAATTCATAAACCTAGTCATCCTCTAAGAATTATTGTTTCTTCAATTAACAGTCCATTATATTTTCTATTCTTATTTTTACATAACATTATTATCAGCAATATACCGGAAGCTCCTAGTTATATAGAAAAATAGCTTCCATTTGATCGAGAAATTAAATAGAACCCATTTTAATTCCATATTGATATCATTTGATATAATGTTTTTGTTCACTAACTACTTCCATTAGAACTAACGTTAAATAGTGTTAAAAAAAGAGATAGAACTATATATCAAAAAAGATAAAGATTCCGATTCAGCCGCCATCAGTCTGATTCTTAATTTTACATTTTTTTCATTTAATAATAAAATTTATAAACAGATTTTTGGTGATTGATGAGCTCACCATTGTCGCCAATTATTGCAGACATACAATAGTTATGCAGAATCTTGAGGAAATAGTGATCCAAAAATTACCTGTAAATTTATTGTTCTATTTCCATCCATTCCATTGTGAATGACATCATTTTAGCGGCTCCATTAGATAATACTAATATAATACTAGAAATCTTCAACTCCTTACATGTCAGATTTTAATTTGCTATGGAGATCGGCACTGAGAGTAAATTGAGTTTTTTGAACACTATGACTATGATTAACAACCATAAGATTATTTTTGATAAATACAAATTTGTTCAGAGAGATTTTTTAATTTTCACTCATACCATTCTTTGAATCATGAAAAAGATATTATTTTCGGTTTTGTAGACAAAATAATTAAATTATCTCATTCTCGTTTCCACAAAAAAACTTAATTGATGCTATTCATATTTTTCTAAACAATAGCTTTCCTTTTATTTTTTTAACAATAGATAAAAGATTAAAATATCACACACAGAATAATAATATAAAACAGAATATCTGTTAAAGAGAAATTCCATATATTAAATCTATCTCGGAAAGTTTTTTATCTATAGCATATAAATGTAATTGCAAATTATCATATTCAATCCCAAATATATTAAAAGCCTCATAACTAGAGATAAAGATAAACTAGATCATTTAGCTAATCAAAATGTCTACAAAATATCTTGTAAGGACTGTAAATTATGTTGGACAACCAAAAGAAAATTAAAACAGATGAACACATTTCGGATATTAATAAAAAGATTGGTTCTCCATCGGTGATTACTGACCATTAACTATAACCATAATTTTAATTAGAAAGACGTAAAGATCTTAGACAAAGAATCTTATAATAAAGGATTGCTCTCCAAAATGGTTCATATTAAAAAATAAAAATTGGGATTGAACAAGCAAAATGACACTGAAGCTTTACTTAATTCTTATCTACAGATTTTGCAGCTTCCTTTATCTTCCTAATTTTTTCTTCCCTTCTCACTTCCATTGTTCCTTTTGTATCTTTATTCTCTCTCCACTCTCATCTCCTCTCTCAAGATATCATAAACATTAGAATGTCGCTCACACGCTACAATATAACATTAGTTATTTCTAATGGAATTGCTTTCAATTTTCTTAACTCTAATCGCATTTGCCTCTAAATTAATTTGATGTATTGTTTCAATCAATAGATTATTCTAGCTAAATCTTTATTTACATTGAGATATATGTACAATAATTTTATTTATCATACTTTAATATATACTAAGAATTTTGAATATAACGACCATTTATTCATTGTCAGTTTAATTTTTAATAATCTATTATTTAATAATCTATTGGTATTAAAATTTGATAACAGAATGTATACTTTCACAATTTTATGGAATAACTCTGCACGTTCAACTAATTTTATTATCATTACGGACAAATTGCGATCAATGTAGTAGAAAAGAATGTAACTACGAAGATAACAAAATTGAAAGCATAGCATTGTTGCGAATTGAAAATAGATATAAAGAAATAGGTCCACTTTGCGTAACTATAATTTGCATTTAATCGTTTTATGATTTTTATTAATTTTGCGTTAATTTATCGATCTATTGTATATATATATATATATATATATACTGAGGATGACCTGACAAATAGGTCGAAACGTACGTGTTTTTAAGAATTTAAATATAAAAATTTGGCTTTTAGCCCTTTTGTTATTTATTTTTGTTTATTATTATTATTTGAGTCATTATAAGTTTATCTTTATCATTTATTTTCTTCTCATAGGATTCCAAGAATTTTTTCAAAACTTTTTATCAACTTTTTAGTACTACATTTTCTTATTAGGAGACGGTAATGTCTTGCTAAGCCAAGCGCAATGACACTGCTATAGTCCTTTATGCGAGATCGCATTGCGAAGGATTATTGGATCTCAATAACGGCTCATCTGATCAGATTCTACATACGCTCAATCGACAGCATCCACTCAAATAATATGTAATAAAAGTGCTTTTATTTTTTTCCTACGTGCCCTACGAGCGGAGATATTACAATGCAAATTTCAAATGTGAAACTTTTCACATTGAATTTAAGATACATCATCGTTATTATTATTATTATTATTATTGTTAAGTTTCCTTGCCTCAGTTCCAGAATAATGGACTTTCTGGATGGACTTAATAATAAGTTTTCAAAATTGTATAATTAACTTTTTGTATAATTAACTTTTTTTTAATTTCACATAAATGGATATAAAAAGGAGAGAATGAACAAAGTGTAAAATAAGTATAAAAGACTTCGAAATTAGTAAATAACATAGATAGGCAGGTGGCAATCTAATAATCTAAATCTAAGTCTAATAATCTAAGTCTAATATAATAATATCTCATAGTACAGAAACGCCATCTAACAGACAAATTGCCTTTCTAACACTTCAATTTGTAAAAAAAAAATTAAACTCAATTTTATTAATTAATTCGAGCATTTTGTATGAAAAAATAGAAAAATGATATTTTAGGCTGACTACATTAGATGAATAAAATCCTTAACTTTTCGAATTTAATCGGACTACCGTCAGTTAATAACTAACCTTTAGTTAATAAATCTTTTGCTGTTTTGAAGGAACATATAGAACCTTGATTTTGCTTTTGTTGCTCAAATCTCTAATAAAATTATATTTTGTGTGTAATTATATTATATGCTTTAATCTTTAATGTTCCTATTTACTCAGTAGGTGAATACAGGTTTGATTGTCCTCATATATAATAACTGATTCTTCCAATCTCCATCCAATTTCTTCAAGAAGATTCCGCGTCCATACAGTTTCAAACGATGCGTTAGATAGAGCCATGTGCATTCCGTCTCGGTGCAAAACAAAGCCATAAATTATTTCCTTGTCATTCAGCAATCGAGATTCTTGTATATCTCGATCAAAAATCTGGACATTCATTTTCTGCCAATTTCTTCCCCAGTCTGCGTCAACTTAGGCGATGATCATAGGATTTTGTTCTTTACGAAATCTCAGGCACAAATCAATCATTCCTTTGAAGTATCACAGGATTTGTTTAAGTTCTTTCTAATGTTCTGTTGTTGCTGTTTCTTGAACATGACTATGCTAATTTATTGCTGCATTGATCCGGTCTTGTGCTTAGCATTACATACATGAGGTATCCTATTATAGCTCTTTATATGAGTGTGTTACATGTTCCGTTGCATTTGACTGCATTATTATTGTATGATCGTATTATTTACCAATTTCAGCTCCATTGGTGATCGCGTTAGTTTGCAATCCTCCTTTCCGAATCATTTTAACAAATTCGTTACGTATACAGTCTAAGTAAGTTTGATTTCATGTCAATTTTTATCCCTAGAAAACCTTTTTTTTTTGATGGTCCTAAATCTTTCATAGCAAATTTCTCTAATAGACGTTTTATTTCATTCAAAGCGTTTTATTTCATTCACGATTTGTTGTTACTAGCAATAATAATATTGTCAACATGTAACAGAAGATAAGATTTTAATTCAAAGAACATACACTATCACATTTTGACTGTTTTATGCCAATAATTTTAACGTACTTTATAAACTCTGAATTCTAGGCATATGGGAATTGCTTAACTCATACAAGATTTTATTTAACTTGCAAACCTGTGATGTTCCATCCTCACAGTCTTCGGGTTGTTTCATATATATTGGGTGTGGGAAAAAGTTCGTGGCGTTTTTCCATTAAATGCTCAGTAGTCGGCAACTATTAATCGCATCGGCAACACTAGACGTGCGTTTAAAAAGTGATATTTTAACCTTGTTTTGAGCCGAAAAAGATTGAAATCGGTGAAGTAGATCAAAAGTTATTTTATTTTGAAAATGGAAAAAATTCGCTACATTTGCAGTATCACTACGATAAAGGCAAGAATGCTGCACAGGCTTGTGAAAAAATTTGCGCTATTTACGATGAAGATATTCTATCAAAATCAGCAGCACGGAAATGATTCACTCGCTTTCATGCTGGAAATTTCGATGTGAAAGATGACCTCGCTTCGGTCGACCAATCACTAAAAAGTCCGATGAAATCATAGTAAAAGTCAAGCGTGATAAATATGTGAGCACTGTGGAGATTGCCAGGGAACTAGGCATCGACCACAAAACAGTTTTAAATCATTTACATAAAGCTAAATACAAAAAGAAGCTCGATGTTTGGGTTCCTCACGAGTTGAGTGTTAGGAACATGATGGACCGAATTAACATTTGTGATACGCTATTGAAACGGAATGAAATTGAGCCATTTTTGAAGAGAATGACAACTGGTGATGAAAAATGGATCACCTACAACAATCCAACTAGAAAAAAATCATGGATAAAGAAAGGAGAGAAGGCGCAAGCAATCGCAAAACCTGGATTGAGGAAGAAGGTGATGTTGTGTGTGTGTGGTGAGACTGGAAGGGAATCGTTCTCTATGAGCTGTTATCGTCCAATCAAACAATTAATTCCGAACTCTACTGTGAACAACTGCAGAGATTACAACAAGCAATTGAGAGGAAGCGGCCAGAATTAATCA
>Ga0157364_1006086_pt1 | contig 12356 bp, 7 predicted proteins | sample AttsexASBM2_FD_111476 | JGI IMG/M metagenome (GOLD analysis project Ga0157364, IMG submission 111476) | Fungus gardens microbial communities from leaf cutter ant in Ribeirão Preto, State of São Paulo, Brazil - Atta sexdens ASBM2 | ecosystem: Host-associated > Fungi > Mycelium > Unclassified ...
CGCACGCACGCACGCACGCACGCACGCACGCACGCACGCACGCACGCATGCACGCACGCACACGCGCGCGCGCGCGCGCACACACACACATTTAATTTTATATTCAACATACATTTTATGTTTGCTCTGCGTTTTGAGCAAAATTTTATAATTTCTTCCTTCTAATCAACAACGAAAATTCTTTAGAAAAATGAAGAATCTATATTTAAGATTTTACAACTTTTTCTTGAATAAGATTTGTTACAACTCATTATTTTATTGTATTTCTTGCTTCAAAATATGACAATGTTCCAGTACTCATAGTGGCTTTTCCGTCTAAAGGTTAAAAATCTTGTTATTAATAAAAAGGATATTACTTGATAAGTAACTCGTCTAACGGTTAGACAAACTGTCGATAGCTCATGATTTCTCTGTCATATCGATAGATTTTTGTTCGAATGATAGGTTATAAACTGATGCTATCAAATCCATTCAGTTGAATATTTAATACTTGATTTAGGTATCTGGCAGGAAGGTTTCCAGAAACTACTAACGCGATCGATCTCGACGGACGAACTCCGTTACATTACGCTGCGACGCTCGCAGACAACGGTCATTACTATAATCTTTTGCTACATTTGGGTGCCAATCCCTTAATAGAGGATAATGTGAGTTACCCTACTATTATGATATCTTATTGTATTCTTTATTATTATCATAATTCGACGATCACGAATAGTGCAATTTTACCCTCGAACTAAATAATAAGTTTAAAAAAAAATTTTGAATTCTAGTAGAAATAAAGAATTAATTTATGCTAAGAAATTCTCGCATAATTCTCACAAATTAACTATTCTGCTATAAGCAAGGCGTTGATAAAATCTTATCTTTTTTTTCACGCAGTTCGGACAAAAGGCAGATTATTACAAGCGAAGTCAAAGCGACTTATCCCACAAAAAACTTCTTCGCAGCTTCGGGGCTAACGAGACACTCGCCGATGAAATGTTGACGGATAAAGGTATTTCTTGATTTGCAACATTTTAAAGCACCATTAGCAATATAAATATTTAGAAAAAAATCGCGACATAAATCGTCCGGGCACTCCACGTCCCGCGACGTCACCCTTCGTGTTTTGTGTTCAAAAAGATGTTTCTAATCCAAATTGAAATCTCATAAAAATCCTCGACAATGTCGCACTTGGCACATACAAATATTCTATGTGTCGCGATTTCGTTAAGTATCTATTAACTGTTTCCCGTTCGCACATAAAAAATACATTGTTAATTTAATTATTTTAGGATATCTCATTTCGTACGATCGCTTTATTATATTTTTTAGACAAGCGCAATCAGGTCATCTCTCAAATACCGCGTAAGAATCCTAGTCGAAATATTTGTTGAAATGTTTTCCCATTCTAATTTTCTAATTTTGTAGATTGATTAGTGCTTTGCTCAATTATTTTTACAATAGCATGTATTGCCAAGTCAACACTTAACACTTCAGCGCGTTGATCGAGCTAAGGTGTGAAATATAAATTCGCTACTTATATACTTTTATCCCAATTTAATAATTTACATTAGAATAATTAATAGACTATTATAATTATTGTAAGATTAAGAAAAAGAAAATTTTGATCGTAAATGATTTAGACATCACATTGCACATTGAAATTCTTGATCTTGCAATAATTATTTTTTACAAAACTATACAACATCTCAAATATGCAAAAGATTATCGTCATAAATTGTAAAAACAATCAATTTCATTTTCTCATGTACTTCAAGTGAAGTATTTTACTTGAAGCTTAATTTCTTAATATTTATTCTTTGATAATTGCTTTGTAATTAACGTCACCGCAAAATTTGCTTATTCACTTTTCCTCATCAACCTACATCTCTCAACGCCGCTGCTGCTGACTCAACCGAGATCTACAGTACCCGGAGGTGATATCTACTCGGCTCGGCGTGACGTGAGCGAGCCTGAGGTCTTGGCAACTCTGGAACGATGTTTTCGATTACTGGCGGGCAACCGGCGATCATCGTTACCAAAAACCCCATCGTCGAACGCCGGTACACTAGTCGCTCGTTGCCTAAAACGGCCCGTGTTCGATTTGATCAAGCACCGTGTGACTCGCATGGATCACAATCTTTTTGACGTGATCTGGCCTTCTCTGAAAAGGTACGGTTCTATCACAAGCAACGGCAGCAAAACCAGCAGTGCTCGCTCGAACATCAACAGCACCGCAGACGAGGATCATGGTTATGGCGTGGTCGCGCCTGATTTTGAAAGTTACGTCGTCTTTACGGAGTTCTTCGATCCTTTCATTCGGGAGCTGCACTGCGTAACCGCAAGTGGCGACCTACCCGATCATTCGCTACCACGTTTCTTCAGCGAAAGCGAAGAGGGCGAGGAGGGTCCGCCGGATGAAACGATCGTCACCGCACTCGAACAATACGATCTAGATCCGACCGCCAAATATATCCAAGCCGGTATTTTAGAGTGTACCCGGAACCTAGTTAATTACAGCCTACCATTAACTTTGACGGTCAATCAGCTGGAGGAGGTCGAAAGAGAAATCACCAATCAACTAATGAGTCCAGAGATAACTGACCTGATGGCGGAAGGAAGCAGCGAGGACGAAGCCGGCACGTACTTCACTCTTAATGAAATTCTCGAACAACCCAGCCAAATACGGGCGCAATTAGCAGCAGCGGGTCTATTGTTACCAATCACGGAGTTCGAGCCAAACGACGAACGGCATTTTCACGGCAAGCATTGGCCCTATGGACGTGGTGTGTACGTTACCACCGCCGGCGATCTCGCGGCATGGGTAAACATTCAGGATCACTTAAGGGTCATCTGTCGCACCAACGAGAACCGGCCAGGTTTACTGGGTCGCGCTTATGTTAGGGTAGCTAAGCTGATGATGATATTCGACCAAAGACTAAAATTCAAACGAGATCAGAAGCTAGGTTTCCTGTCCGCCCGTCCGCACACCATCGGCAACACAATCAGATTCTGTCTGATCATACGATTTTCTGAACTTTCGAAAACGCCTGACAATTTGCGACACCTATGCGTGGTGCGTGGCCTAAACGTGCGTGACACAGTGAAAAGCGACATGGTGAGAATCGGTAATCAACAATCACTGGCCATTACCGAACTGCAAACCCTCCAGGACTTCTCTAGAGCGGTGCTTAATATCATCACGTTGGAGAAGGAATTATCATTGAACAACTCAATGAAGATCGCCAATCTCATTACCGGCATATTCCGCAAGCGAGCGAACGCGGCGAGGAATCTCGCGAAGACATAGAATTGATGATCACAATTTCGAGAGATAAATAATAAACAATAATATTAGATTTTAAGTTATTAAAAATGATCTATTTAATCATCTTTTGCCCGCTTTAGAGACAAAATTAGCAAGCAACAGTTTGTTAAAAACAAACTGCATAAGGCAACCAAACGAGAATTATCGTATCGAAAATAATAATTTCTAAATGTATATGTATATATAATTTATATATATATGTATATATAATTATTACATAATTTATCAAAAAAATTATTAACATGGTCTGAGGAATTTTACAAAAACTCTTATTCACTGTCAGACATATTAGATAAGCAAAACGACTGATTTCACTTTTATTCATTATTTAACAATACTAATGATCTGTAATGATCTTTGAGAGTTCTTTAAAATTTCTCTCAAGTTTTTCTATAAGAAACACGCTTATTCGTGAAAATCTTCTGTGATAATTATCAGCCAATGTTTAATTGTCAATTACTCTTGACAGACTGAACTTTTTAAATAATATTTAGACTATAATGAACGAGAAGGAGAGAGATATAGAGAAAGAAGGAGAGAGAAATGCGTTGGAAAGATGTGTGAACGTTATTTTATTTCCTCTTGTGCACCAGCGTCTCTCTTATGAAATTAACTAAATTACACTCGTAGTCGCTCTATTAATCGGATTAACTGCCGACGAGATCGCAGGATTGCTGATTAGGTTAGTAAATAATCAGCATTATTGATATATATTATACACGATATATTGTTGCACAATATCTCACAATTATATCTTGTAAATATTTGTTCTCTTGGAGTAATTCGGCAAATTGTAAAAATTTTGTATATCTTAACATTACTCATAAGAGCAACGATTTTACATGAATTCTCCTCGATGTAAAATATAACAAAATAAATGTTTATTCAAATCAAATCTAGCAAACCTAGCAGTAACATTACATCAATGTTATAATTTCCCACTCAATAACAATAAAAATTATAACATTGATGTGATGTTAGTTAATATTTACTGGAAAGATTCGTAATTACAATTGTGAGAATTATAGGAAATATTTAATAATGTTTATCGATAGATCATCGTGTTTATATAAATTCTTGGTAAACATAACACTATTTTCATGTAAAGTCGAATATATAAAAATTTTTGAGGCGATATTGGTGGCACCCAATAAGCTTGAAATATGTTACTAGTTTTTTCAATAGCTTTCTTTATATGTAATGCACGAGTCGATGTTCACATAAAATAAAAATGGCGAAGCACACGTCTTTCCAACTCAGTGTTATTATTCGTACTAAAATAGACTTATGTATCCTTCTCTTTTATTCTTATTTTAAGTATCGCGATGTAAATTTGTTAATTAAAAAATGAGTCAATAGGTATATAAGTGTCAAATTGTAATTAATTTTTATAAATATGTACGGGTATACATATATACTTAATACATTTTTATTATTATTATCCTGTTTTGTGTAATATATTATGCAATAACTATATTTTATTACGCAATGAAATATTTACTATAATGGAAGATAAAAAAGAGATAAAAATTGATATTCTACTCAATAGTAAAAAATTATTTTATTATCGATAAGATGATAACAAATTGACATTTATACGTCTATTGATTAAAAATTGCGCGCAATTATAATTGTTCATTGTATTATACATAATTCACTTTTTTAGATAAATTAATCGTGTTTGTGTTATGCATTGTGTTTGTTTATGCTTTCGTACATTAAATTTGAGCTTGTGCGCGCGCGTGCGTGCGTGCGTGCGTGCGTGTGTGTGTGTGTGTGTGTGTGTGTGTGTGTAATATCGTAATAATATTAATTCTGATCACGTTTGCCGAGTTGCTATATTGCACAGAGTTTCATAATATATCTTTAATATATCTTTTTAATAGAGCTGAAAACAATTATTGCATGAATAAAAAATTTTTCTAAATCATTGGAGATAATTAAAATAAAAAAAAGAATTACTTTTTGCTTGGGATTTCATTGAAACTTCATTAAAATTTGCACATGTTATATAGGAATATAATAATAATTTTCAAAAAATACATTGCAAAAACAAATTAAAGCAAAGAACGTGCATGCTAGTTTTTATAACAAAATTTTATAATAAAATTTTAATAATAACAAAAGTTTTATAAAATTTTAATTTGTGACTTATTAAAACACGAAAAGAACTTTTGTTGAAGTGTCTAAAAATTAAGCGAGATGTAGAACTAAAAATAAAAATGTAAAAATAATGTTGTTTGTATCATTAAAATTATATAAGATGCTGATTGCTAGAATATCAAATTTGTTTAAAGCAAATTCTTGCTCTTCTTGCTTGAGCTTCGTGCTTGACTTTTCTAATTTTGCCTACATAATTATTTTGATGATACAACAATATAATTTTCAGATCTATATCTAGCTAAAAATAGATACTTCATCAAAATCACGTTCTTTCCATATTTTTTAAATTAAAATAATGCGCACAATAATTTTTAAATTATTTGACAATCTAATGGATTTATTTTACAGATGATAGCGGAGTTGACATTCCAATATTTCGTACGGAGGAAGGACATTATTTAGCCTCATGTAAGTATAGCATACACATAGTCATAGCATACATACTTTTATAAAAATCTATGTAAAAAAATCATTTGTTCTTCAGCGCTGGGTGATCCCTTAATTAAAGGATTAACAGAAGTAGCTAATGCACGTCCAAAGGATCCGATCACATATCTTGCAACATATTTATACAACTTTGCGAGCCAAAATAAAGCCAATGAACAGGTATATGTTCGATTCGATTGATTGAAGAATTGAATGTCACAGAATATTATTATCATATTAATATTGGATTGTTTCGCGCTGACTTTTTTTTATTCTACTTTCAGGAATCTGATGTTCTCTTAATATCCGATCACGAAGAAGAAAATTTGGATAATAATATCGAGAATGACACTTTCGATGATGACGCTGGCTATCCTCAAAGCCCAGATTCTGACATACCTGAATCCACATTTAGCAATCCTAACAGGGTATGTGAATAAAAATGTATTCCAACTTTCTTAGGATAAAATTTTTTAGAATTTACGCTAAAATTTATTTTCAAGATTCTTTGCAACACACATGGAAAGACACATACTATACGCAAATAATAATTACTTGCTTCAAATTTTTCAAAAGTTCTTATATTTACAAATCTATCATAAATTGATTACAAGTATCAAACTTATTTAAAATATATTTTAAATCCTATTAGTAAGTTTAAATTAGATTGATATTTTTATTCAATTATTTTAGTCTTTCAATTTTTATATATAAATATTATTACATTATGTAGAGATTAGATAACATCAAGGATAACACGAAGTGTTGAACGAGTCAATTAAAATTTCACTTTTGTGAGCAAAATATCGAATTCTTTCTTTTAAAAATTAAATAATCCATTATTTATTCTACACAAAAAGAATCTTTTAATTTAACGTTTTCGTATATAGAAATATTTATTAAATCTATCACGTTGACACAATTAAAATGATTTAAAAAGTTAAGAATTCATTATTTTAACCCTTAATGCACATCTCATTCGTGTCCTGCGCATTTCTTTTTTTTTTTTTTAATACTAAGAGCTGGTCAAATATCGGTCTCTTTTCTATTCCTAAAAAAAGTTTGGCATCTAGAGAACAAATTTTGTTCTCTATTTTTTATATTATGTAAAATAAACTAAAATCCAATTAATATTTCGTCGCAGAAATTTCATAAAATAATTTATTGCATCGATTTTTTCAGAAATCAATTTCGTTAGCGGCGCGTGTTATTTTATAATTTCAAATATTTAAATAAGCAATATATCAAATAAATTATATGTGCACTATTAAAATATATATTTTTAATAAAAAGATAAAAGAATTATTTAGAATTTATTATTTTAAATAATTTCTGACCTGTTTTTTAATCCTTATTATATTTACACACTTAAAGTTTTGAGCAATCTTACCTTTATATAATTCGCGTTTATAAATATCAAATTTTTACGAAATAATGCGCCATACGGAACGATTCGTATCACTGCCGTTCCCTTCGAAGGTTCGCCGAACGAATGCCAAAATGATGACGTAGTCAACCGCGCTCCCCCTCTCCTATTGCGTCGCGCCGTTCCAAATACCCAATAACTGTCGCGTATGAAAAATATTCAGTTTATTCAATTATTTCTGATTTTATATGATTTTGATAAACGAATATCGTTTCGCGTTTTGTTTTGTGCTGACTTGTTCCTATATTACTTGCGCAATTCCTTTAAACTTAATTAGTAATTAGTAATTATTGTGATTATTAGTAACTATATGTGAGATATTTTTGATATTCCAACTTTATGTCTCATCTCATTATTCTTTTTAATCATTTATATAATCATTTAAATAAAGGTTAGTATGACTATTCTATATATCCTTTTTAGATAAAGATACATGCAAATTTTCTTAAATTAATATATTATTTCTAGCGCAATTTTAAATTATAAATTCCTTTTTTTTAAAAGCGTCAGTTTCATGATTTCTAAAATCTATAAACGATATCTTTTGAAATTAACTCAAGTTCCATATACCTTCTCCAATACAAAATTTGCTGAACCAAACATCGTTGAATTGTGTACTTATTAATATTTCGATCAAGATTATTAAATTAAAACAAATTCGATTCGCTTGTTATATAAAGTCACTTTTTCGACAAAATTTTATATTGTTCTTCAAAAGAAAATAAATTCTTATTTTGAATATATAATTAATGAATTTTTTTTTTAATTTCTAATGAGCATATTTTAAGATTATTTTAAGAAAATATTCCTTGTTGAAGATAAGCGTTATTTAAAAGAAAGAAAGTGAATAATCAGTGTAATCACTTTTCTTAGCAATAGAATGATATTCTTCTGTATAAAAATAAAAGTGATTTTGCAAAATGGCAATAAATAAGAATGAAAACGTTTTTTAGGACGAACATGGGCAAAGTATGATCCACTTCGCTGCGGTTCGTTCCTATTCAAAAGATGGCTTGTATCATCTGCTGCTGGAGACGCAAGTCAATGTCGGTTTCAGAGACGAATTGTATCGGACAGCCAGAGACGTTGCCGAACAGGCGAATATCCGAGAGAACATCGAAGAGATCGACCGTTTTGTTGTTTATCTTGCAGCAAGAGGTAAAAAGAGAAAAATGCAGCTGTAAAAGTTAGAAGAATTTATTTCAATCCGATCTCAATCTGATACGCAGGAGAGACTGAAAAGTTGGTCGAGCTTCTACTTGAGGGCTACGATCATATTCTAGACACCGAAGACGATGGAGTAAGCATCATCGAGGTAACCGCGCAAAGAAAACACGAAGCTACTGTACAATTTTTACAATCAATTCCTAATTACATGGTAAGTTAGCGTTCAATAAATAATAAAAAATATCATTTTATGAATTATGGTTTAACGTCGTCTAATTACTAATATATATTTTAGAATCAACGCGAAGAAGTACATGCTGCTATTCGGGCGAACGACGAGAAACGTGTAAAGGAACTTTTGAGTAAAAATAATGGGGGTGGAAAATTACTGGCAGTTGGAAAGAACTCGATGAGCCGATGCGCTCTGCATATCGCTGTACTTCAAGAAAATGAAGAACTTGTCAAGTTTATCGCAAAAACGTATCCAGAAACATTACGCATCGGTGATAATGTATGAATCACTGAAAAAACACATAACGCCGAGATATTGCCGTATCTCTTGATAAATAACAAAAAAAAATTAAATCAACTTAATCTCATAAAAAAATTGCTAAGAATAACCGAATAATATAAATTTCTAATGTTGACGTGATTACAAATCGTTAGCATTAATTAAGATAATTGACTGATGACAATTATATGATCAATACTAAAAATAAACATTCTAAAAAAAATAAGAAAAGCTGCAATAAAATATAAAAAATATTAATCCTTCTTGTTCTAGTTGGAGAGAACAGCTCTTCATTATGCAATGGGTGTGACATCCGTGGAGGTCTTGAGTAACATATTGATCAAGGCGGGTGCAAAACGTATCGTCAAAGATCTGGTAAGTCACATATATGCATTTCTATAATTAGTAACAAAGCAGAGAGCTAATTTTCTTGGCTTTCAGAAATCCCGACAACCTTCATATTACTTCATGAATAAGTCTGATATCGAGCGACTTCAAGAAGAGGAAAAATCCATGATCGTATAAATCATACAATATTAAATATGCATGATCGCCGTAATACACTTTTATATGTTCATGCGTTCCATTGAAATGTTATATTGAAAAACAAAAGCTGATGAAAGGAAAAATTGATATTAATAAAGAACACGAAGGACAGATAAACTCCGTAACACATATCGATTTACAACGTCAAATAGAATAAGTGTATAATTTCGAAGAATTTTAAAGATCTTTATATTTAATATATGTATTCTATGTTACGTTTCATTTGTACATATACTAAACAAAGAATACTTTGTAAAAAAATTTCGTCATCAAGATAGCGATCATGTAATTCTTTTCCTTAGGCGAAGATATATGAAAAATGAACTATTATTAAAAATAAAATTTTAACTTTTCACGTTTCCATCCTACGAAAAAGGTTATACATAATAGCCCAGAACCTGAATTAATTCTCGGCCCATTAAAAGTACAAGTGTTAGTATGTATAGGTCATCAAAAACATATAAAATTATATGAACTTTGTCAAATGTCGGCAGTTTAGTGCCTTATAAATAAATGTAATGAGACTGCAACATATATATATATATATATATATATATATATATATATATATATATATTTATATATATATAATTTCTCTTAATTATATAAAATAAGAAAGAAAAAAAAATATATATATATATATATATATATATATATATATATATATATATATTACTATATATATCATTTCGCTTAATTTTACCAAGAATGTAATCGTAAAAAAATTAAGAAATGAAAAAAAAGAGTAGGTTCAGGATTCAAAGGTATTTGATGCCTTTGTAACTTCAAATCTGTTCATTTCGCTATTTATTACAATTTAAATGAACGCTTAACAATCTTAAATTAAGTTGTGCTTATCCGACGTATTAATTACCTAAGGTAAATTGAGATCAAAAAAGATTTAGCGCTCCTGAATGAAATTCTTAATGTTGGTCTCGGTGGCATTGTTTTGTCGTGTGATCATAAGATATTCTTCGGTGATCTCTTCGGGCTGGATTTTGTTAAAGTACGTTTCCCGTTCCTTGTGTACATAGTACGTATCATCAAAGTTAAAATGCAATCCCAAAACTATATTTAACGCAGAAGTGTCATATGCGTGACAACCAGAATATCGATATTGTGGTTTTTTGTTGAATCTACAGCCTGCCGATTGCGCACCTACAAATATTCAATTAAAAACTTAACATATATAAAGAATTAGATACTTATTAATGCATATAAAATTATAGATCTACATAAAATTTAGAAATTAAATATAATATTTAAAAGATAAAGATACCTACCAATAGGGGAAATACAATCTCTCGTCAATGCACACTGGACCCAAGGTAGCATTACTTTTTCTCTGATATCTTTGAAATTGCTGATTATTAAATGTGATGCTCTAATTAGTGGGAGAAAAAAGAAGCTCTCAGCAGAGGCATGAAAATATTCGTACATCTTTGGATGTGTTAATGAACTAATAGCGTGCCTTGTAGGCCAAGTTAAGATTCCATATTTTGGACAAAGATATTTCGTAATGTCTGAAGAATTGAGGCGTACATTGGAATCCATATAAATTATACTACCTAGTGTATTTAAAGCTGTCTGCGGCATAAAAGCATTATTCAATTAGTATCTTCCTTCTGAAAATCTATAGACTTTTCAATGATTACTCACTTGAATAACTAAAGGTCTATAAACATGTAGCGTGTCATCTTCGACGTGAGCAGGAAACGGACTTAAATCAAAGTGAGTTACATTACATCTTGTAGAATTACAGACAAGTCTAATACTTTGTAAGGAATCTTCATTTAAACCAACGCTATAAATTACAATACTATTATTTGGCAAAAAGTGGCTGATGTTTCTAATGAAGCCATATATATATTGCTCGTTCCCAGGCCTTACGAGCGACACAACTGTTACATTGTGAGATTTGGAACTGATCGGCGTGGTGGCTGTCTGTCCATCCAGACCAAGCAATGCAAGGTACTTGGAATCTGTCACTAGACGTTTCTCTTCAACATCTTTTAAATTTTCCTAAAAGCAAGATCTTGCATATGAGAGAAACAAGGAAAAATACTCTATAGTAGAGATTACTGAATATTAATAAATACTTTACTAGAATAATTTCTTGTACAGTTGATCTTTTTTTTTCAACGTGAAAAAAAGAAGAGATAAACTATATAAAAAGTTCATTTAAAAACAATAGGTTTATTATACTTGCCTGGAAGCTCCGTAATTGCTTGTGAGTCTCCGTCACTATAGTCTGAATGGAAGATCGTTGATTGCTGAAGGCGATAAAAACAATGCTGCTCCCTGCTATGCAGATAAGCAACAATAGCAGGCCTTTGATACGCATCGCTCATCGTTTAATAAGATTTTGTGGCCAACCGGAGACAATAATATATACTGACTACGTTACGTCAAGAACGTCCACTTAAGGTTAATTTCTCGTCGTAACTTCATAATACATCACGTTGCGATAGACTGAACACTGTAGGACTCCATATCTAATGCATGAGTGCAAAATGCAGTTTATCAGTCTAATATTTACAAATTTACGGCGATTAGATCAAGGCCTTTGATAACAAATTATTTCCGCGAGTCTAAGGGATCTTTTCCACGTGAACGATTGCATCTTACATAAAGCACGACTGAACGCGATGTGAAAACAGGCAATAATACTAGAATACCAGGGCAGAAGGCCAAAACTAGAACGCGGCTTACCGTGAAACCAAATGGAGGGGATACACATTCACAAAAGAATACACACACACACACACACACACACACACACACACACACAAACACACCCACAC
>Ga0157364_1006087_pt1 | contig 12355 bp, 7 predicted proteins | sample AttsexASBM2_FD_111476 | JGI IMG/M metagenome (GOLD analysis project Ga0157364, IMG submission 111476) | Fungus gardens microbial communities from leaf cutter ant in Ribeirão Preto, State of São Paulo, Brazil - Atta sexdens ASBM2 | ecosystem: Host-associated > Fungi > Mycelium > Unclassified ...
ATAAATTTTTTTATGATTAGTATTATAACTAAATTAAAAATAATCTAAACCTTCTTACCATACAAAAAATCAATTTGAAAAATTATCTATGCGCAATGTTTACTTTCAGTTACGCAAGAAAAATTTTACCTCACTATATAAAATTTTTGATCTCCTAAACGGAAGATTTATTTCGTATTATAAAATGCAGCTATGATTTTATGATGCGATTAAGAGAATTCTTTAAAGAAAAATTTCTTCTCTAAGTATAAAGCGTAAATGACATTTAAACTAATTTAATTTTTCGAAATTAAAATCTATCTTGTAATAATCAATGATTCTTTATCAATATATTTATATACGATAATTTTAAGTAGATAATGTGTTTCATAGTAAAATAATATTTAATATTGGAAACAGTAAAATATATATTACAATAATTACTTGTAAAAAGTGACACGACTTTATAAAATTGCATATTGAATGTCTTCAAACAAAATAAACATATCTTGGAATGTTCTTTAATTATTTCTATCTTTTATTAGAATCTGTTACATTTCTGAGTCAATGGGTCCATGGAGAATCATGGTAGATGTAGCTTAGTCTTTCTCGCTCTTTCGGAAACCAGCAATCACTTCTGAAATATCCCGGAGGGCGGTGAAGGAAGACGTCGGCGGATTATTGTTGTCGTGTTGGTTCGATGCTCGCGGTTTGATGTCGGTACCTAGACGTCGGTGTCTAGACATCGGCGTTGGCGTTGTCGCCGTAGCCACACCGTGGAATCTCCCGTGGGAAATGCGAAAGGTTTATTCCCGTATCGTCTCCTCTCGGCGAAATTCCACCGGCACGTCGCGTCGCGTCGCGTCACATCTCTGGACGAATGGACCAGCGCGAAAACAAGAACGTATATAGTAGAGTAGATATAGTAAAGCGCACCCAGTCGCATTATTAACTGCATACGGAAAATAAATCATTTCTAGATTAACGGAAACGTACAAAAATTCTTGAAAAATTTTTGAACTTTATAAGTTGCAATGAACTGTCTCACAATACGGAAAAAACGATTTTGCTGAAGTATCTAAAAATTTAACTAGATACAGATTTAAAAATAATTTTATTGAGATATCAAAATAATTAGTATGTAAATAATTAGTATGTTCACTGATTGCTAAAATATTAAAATTTTTGCAGCATAGCTTGAGTTTCGTGCTAATCATTTTAATATAGTCTAATAAACTTATCTTCAGATTTATATCTAAATTTTTAGATATCTATTTCAGCAAGATCATTCTTTCTTTTAAAGAAAATAATAAAGTCTTAAAACCAGATATTTAACTATTGATATTTTAATTATTAACTATTGAAATGTAAAATTTTGTTTTATATAGTAATAGATTTAATATTTTTTACTTAATTCTTAAATCCAATAGAATACAAAAATAAAAATGAAGGCAATTTATGTGATAAAAATGTTTTATCTATTTTCTACAAGTTTTGTTACGAATCATGAAAACGAAAAGTTCAATCAATATTCAATTTATCATAAAATAAATTTGCTTTTTCGTCTATATTCATCATTGATTAGTTAAATTATTTTCCGTAGAGCCGATCAACGTGTAGAACAGAATTAAAATCAGATTTGAAATCAAAGCATAGCATCGTATACGAACAGCACATGATGTCCGGATCGCTAAGCATTATTTGAAGCGTACGGAGATGCGACACGGTGCATCGAACAATGAAATCATCGCGATACGACAAATAGTGTGTAAATCGCAAATGTTTATCCACCATTAAATCGTTTACCGACCATAAATACATCTAACTTGCAGATGATTTTTGGAGAAGTAAATAAATAGTGATGCAATTAAAAAAAAGAAAAGATAAAATGAATCTCTTTACATAAAAATGATAACAATCTACTCTCTAAATTCTTTGAAGTGAAATCTCACTCTAAAGAATGAAAATTGAGCCAATCTTGAAAATAAATAGTTCAATTTACAATCTTTAAGAATGAGATTTCATTCTTCAGAGTGACAATTCACACTCGAAAAGTTTTAGAAAGTATATATATCATTATAATTTAACAATAGTGAATAGTGATTCTATATTTTAAAAAATCGTAGATTTTCCGGCGTTAAATATAATATAAAGAGGGTTAAAAAGAATAATTAAAAAATACACATGGATTAGTCGAAACTATGGGACACCGCGAAATGAAAATGTCGTCTCTTTATTTACACATGGTACACCGTTTTTTGTTGGCAGAGCAATCCACCGTTTCAAGCGAAAACCTCGACGTAGCTCAAAAATGCAACGGGCCGTGCGTTTTGTTATTTCGTGAAAATTTGCGGAAACGCAGTCGTCCGATGATTGCGTGCAAATCCAAAAGAAAGGGAGATTCCTCGTGGGAATTAAAAATCCGTCATGAACAGCGTGAGAGACACCGCGAAAGCTAGAAACGAAGATCCCGTGAATGAAATGAGATTTGATAAAGCGCGCAAACAGCAACGCGTGAGCGATATAATGGCGGCTCGTTGAAAAAGCAGACAAACGTGGCATGGTTTCGGCACTGCGACTGCATGCAACTCGACAAATTAACTTTTTGCGAAACAATGAAAGCACACCATGCGTGTCGAACGTTGTTCTGGACGTATACACGTCGGGCATGCAACGATCTGCTCTTTCATTTATACTATTGTCGGCGAAATCTCATAAAAAGCGGGAATATACGTATTGAACAAATGCAGACAAAATTATGATGATAATTTGTTACGTCTCTCTCTCTTTCTCTCTCTCTCTCTCTCTCTCTCTCTCTCTCTCCCCTCTCTCTAATAGCCGCAATTATAAATCGCAAAAACATTTATAAATCAAATTAGACAATTTTTTTAGCTTGATATATTATTATCATAATAAATCATAAACTTTATAATTTGATTTCAGTCTTATTTAAGCTTTTTGTTTTCAACCTATAATGTTATATAGATTAATTGTTTATTATTACAACATCAGAAAATCTAATAATTTATATCTCAATTTTACTCAATTTAATTCCAATTGTGTTTATAGAGATCGAAAGCAAGAAAAAACATGTAACATAGCGCAAGCAAAGTAAGCGGTCTATTAAGGTAAATGCGACGAATCGTCGAATAATTCACGCACTTTCGGATCATGTTTCTTCATCCATATATGTGGTTTCATGATGCCGATGAACACAGCCGCGTGATGATCCCATGTATCCACTGTGTGTCGCATAACAGGCCGCGCATGACATACGTTACGGTTTCGCGAAATGTGTAATTGCGTGCAACTTGCATCGTCTGTCGTTCGCACATGTGGTGATGTTATAACGTGCACATGTGTCGTGATAGAGTGAGTGCCCAAGCTCACAAAAAAGTTTAATTGTCAACATATCAGTCGGACAGCTTGAAAACATGGAAATTTCCATAAATTGAGAAAGCTATCAAAAAATGTATATCCTAAAATTAGGATACGCGCGAATGTATAGAATGAATTGAAATATACCAAATGCAATGAAGGAGAAAATGGTTTACAGTATTATTTGGTAGACATATTTAGACAGATAGAGAAAAAATTATACAGACATAAAATAATCATAAAATAATTCAAAATTTTTTAATTAACATCTCGTCACTATCAAAATAAATAAATTTTATTTTAAATAGAACATTAATTTTCAAAGAAAGAAAGAATCTTAAAAAAGTCACAGTATTGGCATTGAAAAGTCTTTTTGCATACCTGAATTATTAATCAAGATTATAAAGTTCCTTGAAGCATACAAGTTTTAAATTTCTATTTTTAATAATTCCATATCTCCATAAAGGTTATACTTTTATCAGATATTATTTTTTATACGATATAAATAAATTCAATATTCAAAATATCAATGTAGATAATTTTACTTTTGCCTGTACAAAATCCCAATTTAATTTCAATCATAATATAGCGCAATAAATTATAAATATATGTATAAAACTTTTTATTATAATTTAATCTACATCCATCAAGCTTTTGGACACATTGACATCTAACAGTAGGATAGAAATATTCAATTTTACAATAAATTTTACAATAAATTTTAGAATAAAATGCATCTTGAAATTTACTTCATAAATAATTTTGCCGAGTTAAATTATTAATTTTAATTAATTTTTGTTTCGTGTCGCGCGATGTATGTGCATTCAATTTTTCGCACGACTTGCTATTCACAATTATTAATGAAATACATTCATATTACGAATCGAAAATCGAATCGTGATATCTCGGTATAAGCAGAAAAACGAACAACTAGTCATGACTGATACTATATGTTTACGGAAATGACAGTAATATGATTATGGATATCAACGATCCCATTTCGATTGCATTATGCATTATAGATAGAACCAATCTCTTCCTAAATTTCAAAACTTTAGATTATTTACCGCAATTATCTGTAGTTTTGCAAACATAACAAAATTTATCTTATCATATATGAATCGATTTATTTATATATACATATGTATAACTAAAAAACAATATACATTATGTATATTTAAACATTCATATGTCTGATAGTATTAATTCTGCCATATTTATTGAATACTTCTCTTAATAATTTAATATACACGTAAATAATTTTAAGTTAACATTTAATTATTATACAAAATTTATTTAGATGATCAATCGAAATTAATTTGCTAGCATGACGAAAAGTTTATATAAATTAAATTAATACCGAAAATATATATAGATTGATTTCATTATTATACTCGTACATATAATATATATGTATATACATATAAAAAATACAATGTTTTCCATACATCAACCGATAATGTTGCCAAATCTCGCCAATATTCTGTCATTCTAATAACAATTATCATCGATATTAAAATATGTTTAGGTTTTGTTGTATCATTACATTTATTATATCAATATTTCTACTTTTATCGCAACTGATGAAAATACATAGCAACGATTCATATATTTATTTATATGAAGCATTTTCAATATATGAAAATGAAAAATCTTTAAACAATAAGAATCATCAGATCTTATCGATCTGTATCGGACTGTACATTTGAAAACTTTTTAAATTAAAAAAATCTTTAAATAAGAGAGTTTGATCATGTAATCGTTATAAAAACACGAGAATGTTGATTAATGTTTTAATAATTCAATACAGACATTCGAGATTATTATATATATATATATATATTATATTATTATTACCAAAGTTATTACAAGGTTATACTTTTACAATAATTGTAATATTAGCGCAAAATGAATGCGCGCGAAAAGATGGAAAAAACTATGTTACTCAATTTTTTTATAAAATGTAGACATTGTCTCTTTGTTAATATAAATGAAATTGAATTGGCATTTTCTGTATTAAATTCTTTCAAAGCAGTCATATAAAAAATTAACCGAATTCCTTCAAGTTGAAATATATATATTAAATAGCATTAGATAAAGAACTGATAAAGAAAAAAAATTTAATATTCAAATAATAACTGCATCAAATATGAAAGACTAGATACAAAGAAGATTCCAAGATTCATTTATCATATTTTAAAATATCTTACATATTATTTGTGATGAATAATTTAACAAATTCTTATCTAACTTAATAAATCAAACATAATAAATCATCATTATACAAAATAATCATAATTTTTGTATAAAATTTTATTTAAAGTGTTGTTGCGAAAATTTAATTTAAATAAAACCCTCAACTCAAAATATAATTTAGTTACAAATGGATTAATAAATTGGTACGTCGATGCAGTAACGATTTAACTGCGTATTATGTGCAGCAATCACGCTAACATGAGTTTCAATAATCTCACTTCAAATATTAATTTTCTTTCTACGCTCCAATATCAAATCCGTCGATGCATCCAACACAATAATCAGGTTGCAAACCGCTCGTATCGTGCCGGAAATCACATTTTATTTATCGTCGTTACGGAACGTGTCAGCGGAATGCGGCTCAGCTCGTAAGCTTGTTACAATGCGGAAGCTCACGTTGCAAAGAGAAGCTTCGACAAATTTCCACGGGCACGTGCTTGCGATGCAACGCGAAGCTTAACATATAGGTGGGTTACAGTAAGTGAACTCGCGCGATACCGTGCGTGCAACAAACACCTCTATTATTAGACTGCATTGGAATTGCATCTATATTTATTGTTTCATATGTACTCACGGTAATTATCTTCAATCAATTAAATGTCGATTAAAAATCTTTAATAATTTATATAATGAATGATGAAAAGTAACGACACTTTTGCTTTCAAAATTTTTCGTTTGCTTCTATTGGAAAAATTTAAATTTTATTCTTATTTAGATTCCAAGATACCTATTTTTCATTATTGCGACAAATAATATTTTTATATATAAACATTGATAAGGAAAGAAATTATTATAATATAGAAAAATCTTTTTGAATTAAAATAAAAAATTATATCATTTAAATATTGTATTTGTTAACTATGCTGTTCTAATAATCTCATAATATTTGTATAATAAAAAAAAGAAAAATAGTTAAAAGTCATCGTTATATGTCCATTTTATCTTATTTTAACAAATTTGGCGAATAAAGAATAAATTTAAAATCCAAATCAAATTAAATGCTTTAAAAATTACTTTTTTAAATCTTCTATGGGCTTTTTTGATTTCTTTCAAAGTGACGTCTAGTTTTATGCTGCAACCGCATTTTTAATTAGGAAGTCAGAGAGAAGGAAAAGGAGAGAACAGGGCCAGTCAGAACGTGACTTGAGAATGACCAGGTTTGCTCCAGGCATAAACAGAGCCATTGTTACGCCCCGCAATGAGAGAATCCAAGATGAGAAACACGCCACGCGTAGAAGCTAATTAAGTCAGCTCGAAACCACCGTCGCGGATGCTTTATTAAACTGGCACCAGATGCTCGGCCATAAATTCTCCGCACGGTCACGTTCCAATTTCCGAATTGACCTGCCACGCGCGCAGGACAACGACGATGGGCAGGAAATGCAACTAGTGTGAGGAGCTTCTGTTTTGCGACGCACTCCGTCTCTTACTTCGAGGAAATAACGATGTCGTTCTGCGAGAAACTACTGACAACAGCTCTTTACTTTTCCGCCTCTTGAATTTTTGAAATACAATATGTAGATGTTATATATCGCAATGAAAAATATGTCAGACCTTTTATTCCACGAATGAACAACGTAAATTGCACAAAGCAAAGAGATGTCACATATTATCACGCCAACAATATAAGTCTCGTAGCTCGAAAAAATGCGTGTATTTCTTGTTGCAAATAATTAAATTAATATTTAAAAAATGCGCGAATGAGATATTTTCAAATTTTTTATTTAACAATTCTGAAGATTTTTTAATGGTTTAAAATTTTAAATATTGAGTAACTATCTCGATAAACTTTTAAATTGAAATAATGTCGAAGTATTGAAAATAAATTATTAAAGTTAATAATCAAGTAATATTATTAACGGTTCTGATGAATATATTAGTACTATTTATACTGAAAAAAAATTTTTCTGTAAAAACAAAAAATTTTCAAAGCATCAAATGTTAAATTACGTTTTCATCTCTTTGTTATTTTTACTGTCTTTCATACGCGTAGTATTCATGCATGTTTTCATACATTCAATTTTCCTTGGACACAAAATTTTCAAAATATGAAAAAGTGTTTGTCGTGAATAGAAATTGCGATTTCACAGTAGCAAATTGGTGCTTTGCAAAGTTGTATAGAACGTCATCGTGACGAGAAATAATTTCGTAGTCAATATTCAAAAATATGGTATATCGAAACTATCAATAAAGATAACATCCATTCCCAATTTTGATTTTTAATACTAAACTTTTAATACGCGAATCTTTTCTATTATTAAAAGCAATCAAAGAATCTAATCTATGTATAATCTTGTAAAATCTCAATAATTTAATAATAAAATAAGACATAAATATCTTTAGGATTAATTTTTAACTTTTAAATATAATAATTAAAATGATCGATTTAATAATTATAATATCACTCTCTCTTAATAAAAAATTATTTTTCATGTAAACATTCTAACAAGGAAAACATGTCAATATTAACAAATTTCATTTATGACAAATGATATTATCTTTACAAATTTTAATAAAAATTAATGAAAAGGTGCGGAAATAATTTTGAAATGCCTCATAAACACAATGACAAACGTGTCGTGAATTGACATGAGATATAGGCACAATTTTGCAATTTCTTCTCGTCGTAAAAATGCCCCTCGTCGTTTATCTTACTTTTATCAGTCCACGAACATTCAGATGTTTCTACGAGAAATATCGTCGATTATCTACTGCATCATACTATATCAAGAGGAATCGCGCCTGTCGCTTCGTATCTTTTGTCAATTCAAAAGCATTCGCGAGAAAAACCGTTTTTCGCCTATTCTTTTAGAACAATATTCCATCGATAAAAATGTGAATTGAATATTTAGTAAATAAATATGTAGTTTCTGCATGAACATATTGTATAAAAAATATTGTAACTACATATAGCAAAATTGTGTAGGCAAATGTAATTATCAGTAAATATATTTACCAAATCAATGCAGTCATTTCATAACATCTAAAAAATAATGTAATAATAAAATCAATTATGTCAAACAAATAATTATAATATGCAATATGTATGATATATATATATATAATTTAGTAATAAATGTATATTAAATGTTTTGTGCATCATTTCATATTTCTAAAGAAAATCTTTCATACATATATTAGATATTCCCCAAAATGTTTTATTTATTCATTTTATTAATTATTTAATTTTAGATTAGAGATTTAATTTTAATTATGTTATTTTAGATAATTTCTCTTTTAAATAATAATATTCTTATCACAAAATAGTTCGTATTTATTTGTGAGGATTACGAAAGATGATAACAATCGACAATATCAGCATTATATGAGATATAACATTATATGAGATTGTATCATTGTGAATTATAATGACACAATGGCTGTATTCAATAAAAAAAAGCAGCTTCTTAATTATTATAAAATTTTATAATATGATTTCGCCCTCAATACCTCAATGGTTTCGCTCTAAGCTTCTCATTGGATCTAAATATATAAACCGTTAAAGAATCATGTTAAAGAATCTAAAGTCCTATTCTACAGATAATTATAACTGTAAGAATTGATCAATCACAGGCCTAGTTTCCATCGAGGATTTAAACTGGATCAAAAAGTAAGAACCAATCAACTCGAGAACCAATCAAATAGACTATTTCCCTGTTACAGTCGAATGACAGGGGAATGGAGCTCGATTATAGTTGATTGATTCTTACATTCTGATCCAGTTTAAACCCTCAGTGAAACTAGGCCATAGTCAAATATGAGAAGACTATTCGACTGATGAATCAATTTTTACAATTACAATCTTTTACAACTATATTTACGCAATTATCGAATGAGCTTTAAAACAATTGCAAAGTTGCTTTATTGCGTGCTCTACTAAACGTAGCCAAATGCAAATACATAAACGATCACATGGATTTACAATAAACACTCACCGGTCGATGAATCGTCACCGTTCTATCGCTCCGGAATTCCGCTATCGTTCCATCTACGGATGCAGGCTCCTCGAAAAAGCATGATGATTGTAAGACTCAAATGTCATCCTCGCACATCCATTCCCTCGTCAGGAACGTCTGTACACGACACTCCCGGTACTCATTACACGCGTTTCGAACATGCAAATAACGCGATAACGCACGCAATGCATTCCGCCGTGTGAAACGATGAAGGCAACCGACGCGCTGACAACTTCACACTGCGCGCCGGCAACTTCACGCCGCTACGCGAACGATTGCGTCGCGTCGATATGAAAATGCCTATCCGCCGATTTGAATTCAAGTTAGCGAAGTCGACCGTTAGCGAATATTACTATCAATACCTCATTGCTCCGAAAAATGTTCACCCGATGCTCCTGAAATGCGCAATGCACTTGTAAAACGAGTAGAAAAAGCAGAATGATATATATACGTACTTTGATAAGTGAGATAATTATTATAAGAATCGACACACTTGCAACACAGGATAGTGAGTAGATAAGTTACATTTAGAAACTACATTTGAATGCCCGGACGTATCATTTTACCCTTATTTTATGATTGAACGATAAAGATATGTGAAATGACGCACTAAAACACTCAGATGAAATTATCGAACGCGTCCTTAAGATGATCATACATAGTTAATAAATACTAGAGAATATTATATTAATGGATTGGCGTAGAATATCAACGATGATTTTGATTCTTGAACATCAATATCACTTTATTAAGTTCCATGTCACAGAATAATGCCCGTATTCATAGTCAGACCTTGTACTTAAGGCTTTCTTAAATTTATCTTTAGATACTCAGTAGCCAATGAAATAATTCGTAGAGTATCTGAAGATAAATTTAAGGAAGCCTTAAATATAAGGATTATGAATAGGAGCATAAATCACAGTGCAATAAATAAGTATACATACGTAAAACTAAAGTGAAATATAACATATTGTCGATAATACTAATCGCGTAAGGTTGTAAAAAATACTAAAAATATTGATGCCTGTCAGTATTACTGATTTAATATTACTATCTGATATTACGGTCTTAATATTACGGTCAGCATTATTAACTGTGTAGAGTCACCTTTAAAGAATTTGTCTCGTTGAGCATCAAAACTTCGACACGCGACGATGGTCGTCTGTTACTTAAATTAAATTCGACACTTCCCCGATTATTACTTTCTCGCGTGTTCTCACGTGAAACTCATCAATTTCGATTTGGAAGACAGATAATCGCATGCGACGCGAAGGCAGATAATCGTACATGCGACGCGCACCGTGTAACCGCGTCAGTTAAACTCGAGACAATATGGCGGCGGGACTGTGACGTAGCGATGACGTAGCGTAACGTAGCACGTCACGCAATAAAACCGTTATCACGAACGCGTAATTTTGAATTTATATACATTAATACGAGAATGAAAAACTCTTGTTACAAGCATTTCTGATGCACAACGCGAAGCAAACCTAATAGTATCGAAGTATAAATTCATTGTGTGTGACAAATTTCTTGAAATTTGGTAAGGAAACACACCAGCAACTTCGTGCAAAATTTGCTATGCAAATTTTCGACGTAAAAACATCATCAATACGTACTATCGCGTATAAAATCTTGTGTCCATAGTTCTAGAAATCCGAGATCTCGAATGAAGAAAGAATTGACCAAATTGTTCAGTTATATGACCAAATTGTTCAAATGTGATTTGTAATTAAGATTCGTTCTTTCTTTTTTCGAAATCTTGAATCGATTTCTAATAAGATTTTCGCCGATATTACACATAAAAAAATACATACTACACACAAGTGTAACACTTGTTTCAAGTATTTCAAAAGTTATAACTTACATATAACTACAAATTTATCAAAGTTCTTTATAAGTATTAAATTTATTTAAAATATGTTTTGAATTCTCTAATAAGTTTAATACTTCAATTAAAATTATTATAATAAATTAAAACAAATTCGATTATAAAGTCGCTTTTTTAAGCAATTTTATAATATTCTTAAAAAAAAATAAATTCTTTTGAGTACATAATGAGTTTTTTTCTAAAATTTATAATAATTATATTTTAAGATTATTATCAAGGAAATATTTTGCTAAAGATAACCATTGCTTAAAATTTAAAAGGAAGAAAATAAATTAAGTAATCACTTTTCTTAGCAATAGAAATAATATTTTTCTATGTATACTACACATATCTCATTTGAGAAACAATTCACACCGAAACTCAATATTCAATCATACATGCAATATTGCAATGTATTTGGAACGAATGCTCTTATTTCACAGACTGCGCAGTTATATGAGACGATACACGCCGAAATATAGATCTACGGATGAATATCAGCAAAAGTCCCGTCATGATAATCGTTTTTATTTAATTCAATGTTCTTGATCATCCCGAAAGGAGATTACACGTAAGACTTGTTTTCGAGTAAACGAAATAATGGCGTGATGTGGTAGGTGAGAGGGGCGGAAGGTCGACGCGAGTCGAGTAGTTGAAAACAAAACACGAGAGTGGTGTGGCTGTGACGTAGCAGTGACGGGTGATGCCGGAATCAACGCTACAAACGCTTTGAATTCTTTAATCAATCAATTCGTAAAATTCTTTCTTCTGATCATTCATTTTGCGCATCTTGGAAACAAAACCCTTATATTCTTACAATATATTTTAAAGTATTCTTTAACTGATCAATTTATTAAAATTCTTTCTTTTTAATTGGTCAACGAAGTATTTGCAAAGGATCATATTTTAAGTGGAT
>Ga0157364_1006088_pt1 | contig 12355 bp, 6 predicted proteins | sample AttsexASBM2_FD_111476 | JGI IMG/M metagenome (GOLD analysis project Ga0157364, IMG submission 111476) | Fungus gardens microbial communities from leaf cutter ant in Ribeirão Preto, State of São Paulo, Brazil - Atta sexdens ASBM2 | ecosystem: Host-associated > Fungi > Mycelium > Unclassified ...
CGAGTGCGTGAGAGTTGTGACTTGTGAGTGTGATGTACGAATAAATCATAGTTTTGTTTGTAATTATGTACATTTCTTGTGTCGTGCTCTTCCGTAATGTAACGAAATGTGTATGATGTGATCACATATACGCAATCAACGGCGGCAGCAGATCGGTGGATGCTTTCCATTTGATGATACAAATCGGCTCAAATGTCTATAGGTATCTTTCAATCTTATTAGCGTTTTCTCTTTGCATTATCGTCCACCAGTGCAACACTCAGTATAGCGTTTCCTTAGCTGGTGGTAGGCGAACTCATTCAATGTAATGTGTTTTCGTGGCTATAGTGTAGTGCAAATTTTATGCACAAAGTGGGGTTTTGCTACACGATTTTAAAGGACGGTGTAGAGATAGTGTGACATTAAAAATTTGAAAATGGAAGTCAACCAGCAGCAGAATTAAACACGATAGCATGAAGTAGTGTATACCATGGTGTATGTACATTTGTGTGTAGTGCAACACTTACATGCAACTGATGTAGTGCGAGGTTATACTCAGTGTATCCCAAGAGAAAACGCTATTAGTTATTCACTGCAATGTTAAAAAAAATGTTTGACTGATGTTTGTGTTGACTTGTGTCACTAAATGGAAAGCATTCCGTGATGCTAGGATTGCCAGATTGCAGACGCAACAACTTAACAGTACATTTGCAACAAATAGATGGAGTACAATGATAATACGCATCAAGACACCTCGTCATGTGCGATTTTGCCGTTTTGATGTGTACATTTCAGCAAATGAGAATGGATTAAAATGGATTGAAATTTTTTTCTATCCGAATGCGTATTTTAAATAGCGAAGACTTTTTTTTGGATTTAATTGGATTCAATTGGATTCAATTAGATTCAATTGGATGCAATTGGATTGAAAAACTGCATTTCCTATTCAAAATTTTAAATTGAACAGTATTCACAGTGCACAAAAAAAGCTAATATTATTTTTATTATATTGAAAGGCATAGAGATATGCTCCATGCAATTCCTATAAATGAATAAAAATGCATTCAGGATTGAAAAATGCATTCATTTTAACATTCGTGAATCGATATTTTTGAAAATTTGAATCCATTTCAATTCATTTCAATCCATTTTCGTTTGCTGGAATGTACATGCATACATGCTATAAACGTATTCTTTCATACACTGTAAATGTACTACAGTGGTCTGCAATCTGGAGTCGATTGAGAATCGGGAGTTTCGTGTCAAAGAGGACTATTGTTGTTTAACTAACGATTAACATGCTCATCTAACCTCATTTTCGCGATAGTGTTGTGTGAGAACAACATAGAACTGGGAGGAGGCATCAGGCGACGACGAAGCGACTGTGAGATAAATAATTGCTTATTTATTATTATGTCTTACCTGCAAAATTAATCTTACCATGACGGCTCAATTCATGTCAATTGCTTTCCATTTATATTAAATCAGATAATTCTCATTTTTCTGATGTCATAACTCACTTGAATATATGTACCTTTTTATTCTGACAAATGAGATTCAACTAGAATTTTTATTTACAATCTATACAAGTTCAAGACCGTGTGCTTTACAGAATCTTGTTAACTCATATTAAAAATAAGGTTAAATCTATGTTGTTATTACTTTGTCACAAAGTAAATATATAATGACAGTATCTGAATATTTTATTTATATATTTTTTATTTATTAATTTATTAATTTTATTTATACATGAATCATTATTACATTTTATAAAAGTTTATGTTAACAAAATTTTTTTATTAGACATTAAAATATAATTCAGCACATTCAGTAAATTCAGTAACACAATAATTATTTTGTTACATTTAATTATTTTAGTTACGCTGTAATTTATGAATATATTTATATTTTTCAGATCAACTTGTGCACTACAACTCCGTTGCTGCACATTGTATATATATCGGTGAGTCCTAAATTCATTATAATTTTAAAATGATAGAGTATAATAATATAATAAAAATATAATAAAAATTATAATAAAAATTTATCTATAAATTATAATATTATATAACTATAAATTTATTATGCGTACAAGAGTACACATATATGAAATTCTTAAAATACAATTCATTACATTATTAACGAGTTTAATTATTTATATATAACAAGATATTAATTATACAAAATATAGAACAAAAGTTTTATGGGATATGTACGAATTCGTAAACATAAGCAAACATTCATAATGATATTTAAATTGGTCTGTCAAATATATTATAATTGATTAAATTTTCGAGTTAAATTAATATTCACATAAATAATAATAAGAAAAGAATGTAATGATATTTTTAGAAATCTTATATTTTATTTCCATCTTTCATAATCCTTAAATGAATTTCTATAAGATATTCATATCGAAGTTTATCTTCAGACAGAATATAATTTATGATTTTATTTTTTCTACTATTCATTAATATTTATTGGTGCAATAAAAGAAGATGAGAACCGTGAGATGGATAAAAATACTTTGTCGTGAAGTAGGAGAATTTTTTATATAGTTTATTTCAAAGTTAATTAGTTACATACCGAATGTATTATGAAAATTACTTGAGATATTGAAATAATATTCCTAAAGTAAGTTCTGAATATAAATTATTCGGATAACATTAATAGTATAATAACGAAAGATATTTATTCGACATGAAAATGCATGTACATCAAGAATATGAAAGATTCATAGGATAACAATAATAATGCAAGATACGCATTTAAATCTCACATTATGGCTCATTTAGATGTTACAATGAACAATTGTCTCGAAAAAATTATTAGAAAATTATTAGAAAATTGTTTATTTTTTTCAAATAATTAATTGTGTGAATTTAGTTTATTAGATTAATGTTTATCTAAATAACGATAAAAGAAAAAAATTAATTAAAATATAATATTTTTTAAATACGTAACTTTTATTTAATTCTATTTCTTTCATAATCTTTCAAAGGAAATATGAATTCTGAGAGTTTAGTGTAATTCAAAAAAGAATTTTTTTAATGAATCTTTGTACGCTATATATACAGAAGCATGCCAGAGATAAGTTTATTTTCGCGAAGATGTATCGTATGTCCCTTCACTCCGTCCCTTCTATTATCATAATGCGAATAGAATTACCATGCTTGCATATGGCGTATTATACAAAGTCGCGAGCAAATATGCCGATTGCCTTCAGGGACACGTTTACCCTCTATCCTGTTAGCAACGGGAGGAATGTCGGTGCGAGATGCTCTTCGTTGGCAGGATTCTCACGATGCCGCACTGCCGCCTCGAAGATCCCGATCATTCTCAGTTCCATTAAAACGAGTCGGCGGCGAGCGACAAAAGAACTCGTGGTCGTTCATTGCGCGAAATACCATGCAATTTCGTGGCGAATCACTTGCCGATTCTTTTTCCCTCCCGCGTCCTTAGGCGAATATTATCTTTCGGCCGAAGGTACAGAGCGACGATAAGCAGTTTTCCATGGAAATTGCGTTTTTACTCCGTAATCATACTCTGTACTCGCGTACTCATCATACTCTGCAATGATACAAATTTAGGCTGTACATGCATATAATCGTTTGCTAATCGTTCACACTAGACACACTAGACACTCTATAACAGAATCTAGCATCAGTAATTTTGTCAAAAAAAGTGAGAAATAAGAGTATACATATACTTATACTGTTTCTTTTATATAGTTGTTTCATTCTAATATACTGTGAAGTTGACAAAAATCCATTGATAAATTTTTGATTGAGGCCAATCAAAAATTTATCATTATGATTAAACTCTGTTTTATATATATATATATATATATATATATATATATATATATATAGGAAAGATTTTCTTGAAGTATCATAAATATGTATTTAGCTACATACAAATTTGAAAATAATTTTCTTGAAATATCAAAATAATTATATAGGACACTCCAGTATGATGATTGATGTGCAAAAAGTTTTGCCATTCTAGCAACCAACTTGAGATTCTAATTCTGTATAATTATTTTGATGATGTAACAAAATTATTTTCAGATCAATATCTACATTTTTAGATATTTCAGCAAACTCATTCTTTTGTGAATTCTCAAATATAAGATCAATTAGGAATGTTTTCTATTTTGTAAGTCGACAGTTACAAACGTTATTTCTTGATGTGAGTAACAAGGACAAAACGATATTGTATCGATTTATGTCATTAAAATGAAAGCATGTTTTCAACCATGTCTTTAATCGAAAAGGTAATAATAGCGATAATTCGTATAAAGTCATTGTTATGACTGTATCTTATATCTTTAATACTTATTCAAAATGGCAGTAATGACACTAATTATGCATACCCTTTGAACAAAATTATTAACCTATCGACAAAACGGCATTATAACTTTATGTCGAAGTGTAAATTACTGATTGGAAACACAAGTAACTCAATTGTCAATACGTCTGCGATACATTATAAATATAATATAATTTTATGTCGATGTGTATTAATTAACGATTGGAAACACAAGTAAATTAACTTAATTAATTATACATTCTCGATATATCATTATAAATATAATGATCATTATGAATATAAATTAAAAACCTATGAATATAAATTGAATATATAAATTGAATATAAAAACATTTTGATGGCAATATTTGAAATAATAACTTGCGATTTAGACATCGCTTTATGTTCTTATCTTTATTATACAATCAAGGGGGACGATATTTGGCAGTTTATTGTCGTGATTTATGGGAAAAGAATCGACAGGCAAAAGCTATAAAGAATATATTATCCTTACATTCCTAACACAGATAACGTTTCCAGGATATGTCGATATTTTATCGATAGCACAATAATATAGCGAAATTATCCGGGGATGCATTAGCGTAGCATTGTCGTAACAAAATATCCGAGTAGCATTATCGACCTAACATTGTAGAAGTAATAAGTCGTCGAGGAATAGGCAAGAATAATCATGGACTAAGTGGAAAATGGCGTCACGAAGGAGTTATACACTGAGCTCGAGAAGGAACGAGCGAAAAGAGGAGGAGGAGGAGGAAGACGAGAAGCGACCAGCGGAGGAATAGAACTGAAAGAGAAGAAAGAGAGGGGGCAGAGGAAGTGAAGCGAATTAGCGAAGGTATACGACCGAAAAGGAGGCCACGATCGTTCGAGTAAACAAGTGTCTTGGCCGCGACTCGAGAGACCAGTTCCACCTTCCTTCTTCTCCTCCTCCTTCTCCTCCTTCTCGTCTTTCTTCTCCTTGTCTTTTCTCCAAGTCCTGTCGCTGTAGCCTTTAACGCGTATGCGAGAGGTAATCGGTTCCAGAATTACAAACGTTACCATTCCGGATACTGCGATAGCCGATGATCGCGATGCAGAATTGTCGCAACAAATGGAATGGATATGCGAGGCAAAGTCGGAGGCTACTTCTTGTCAAAGAAGCCACTCGTACGAGGCACAAAGCAGCAAATTCGGTGCTTCTCGAAATCATAGTGCTTTACCGAGAGACCGGTGTGACAAAGCTTCTATTGTCTGGACGCGAAAAATTGTATAATAAATCAGGCTTGCCACAAAACTGGAAATCAGGGAATTGTCCGGGAATTTTGAAAATCCTTAACTTTAAAGAAATTTAATGTATATCACACAATTTTGAAATACTACTTAATAATTAAACTTAATAATTAAATATGCGAGTCAGCAACATTAATAATAATTTACATCGCTATATTAAATTGACTTCTAAACAAAATATTTAATTTCCAAAGGACGAAAATACAAAAAAAATTTCGAAATATTCAAAAGACATTTCAAAATATTATTAAAAGTTAGTGAAAATTACAAAATTTTGTCTGGAAATCAGGAAAAAGTTATGGAATTTTAAGATAAGAGCTTGTAACAACTAGATTTCACGTATTTCTTTTATCCTCACTACACTACGCTTGCTCAAAAGAAAAAAGATTCGCGCTAGGGCATAGTATATTTGCTAAAAAGATTTTTTTCAACCGAGATTTGAATTTTATAAAATACAATGACTCAACGCGTTGATAGTATGACAACCGCGAATGCAAAAATCGCAATGTGATTCATCTAACAGCTGCTATGAATTCAAGATTGAAGCGGTAAATCAAAACATCGAGTGGTTATTTATGCAATATTGCATCACAGAGCGATAGTAAGAAACAGCTTGCTGTGATTTACGATATTTATAAAGTTATTCGCAGCTTTCTTTAATGTATATAATAAGCGGACTTTTTCAATACATAATACTCGATCTTTTCTTTCGGTCCAGTAACATATGAGGGAATATATATTTAACGGTTAGTTAATAATCGACCCGCTCTTAACCCCCGTTACACGTTACAATCCAGGATTGAGTCCTGCCGAGGTCATGCAGGGAGGATTATAGAATTGAATCATTATCCGGCTAATGAAAGTTTTCATTTGCAGTAACCTCGGCATGAAAAATAGATGAAAAAACGAAAAGTCCGAGCTATACGCGGTACATTTCGCTTCTTGATCCTTTGTGGCAAACATGATATCTCTTTGTCTCTTTTTCTCTCTTTCTCCCTCTCTCTCTCTTGTTGTAGATCAACTTTGCGCATGTTATTAAGTATTCTGTTTTCCAATTTTAATTTTTTTCTATTTTTCTATTTTGTTTTCTTTATCTTTATTTTTTTTTATAATTTTATTGTATGTATTTGCTTTCAATTATTCTTATTTTGTTGCTCAATAAGGTATTGTTTTTAGCGCTTGAGAGAGAATTCGATTCTAGAGCGTTTAATAATTAACGATTTCTCTCTCTCTCTCTCTCTCTCTCTCTCTCAAGATCAAGGCTTCGTGATATTAGCGTGATTACCGCATAAGAAAACAATCTGGGTTAGTGCGGAGCATGTGTACATATCACGCGCGTGAAAACGGTGTATATGTTGATGCGTGCATGTATGATGTGCGTGTATGTGTTACAGGTCGTGCATGTGGTTTCGCGGTAGATATATACTGCATGTGTGTGTGTGTGTGTGTGTGTGTGTGTGTGTGTGGGTGTGTGTGTGTGTGTGTGTGTGTGTGTGTGTGTAGGCGTGACATACGGCCATCCGAATGCCGATACCGCTCGATCAGATCGAACGGCCAGCCGATCGAGCCGAGTCTCGGCCATGTGAGTCAGTAAGACGTTTGCTCCGCATGCCACACCCGCAACGCATTGTGTGGATTCCGTTTGTCGATGCAACGAGCGACGTGTTCTTTAAGATTTCAATGCCAATTTTTCCTGCAAGGTGAACGATCACTTTGCGATAAAATGCTTCTTGATAGTTTTCCATTTTTTTAAATTTGTCTTGAATTTTTGAAAGAACTGAAAGATATTTTTTTCGCGAAATCAATTTTAGCGCTTTTACGCTCATTCATATAATTCTTCAATGATAAATAATAATAATAATAATAATAATAATAATAATAATAATAATAAATTCATATCATTATAAATAAAGTAACGAGAATATAAATAAATGGAAAGAATTTATTTTTTTTTCAATTTTAATTACTGTTTTTTTAATAAAAATTATATCGAAATTTAGAAGAAATTCGAAGAAATTAGATAAGAATCATAAATTATAAACGAATAATATCTAATAAATATTTTCTTACCTACTTAAAAATCCATTAGCAAAAAATAAAGGAATTTATTATAAACTCGATATTAGTATCGAGCATCAGTTTCATATCTTACATGTCATCGTTAGGAATGAAATGTTCTACGGCAGAAAAATCTTAGATTGCTCGTAGCTAGACATTAACTAATTTTATATCTACATATATTACAAGAGGTTTAATAATAAAATACCGGCTTTGAGCTTAAGCGAGAAATTATCGCTCGGTGTATTAAAACCACATAATATAGGCTGGCACGACAGGATTTTAGTCGTCTACGATAAAACAAGCAGGTGATATTTATCTCGGCAGTCAATCTAATGATCTAATTAATTGCCTTGATATCCGAGACACTACCGTGTCTCCCGACTACCGTGAGAATTTCCCGTCGTGCGCATTACTTTCAAGATCAATGCAAACATTTTCTAGAATTAACGTTTTTATTCGACATTTCTTTCCTCGGTAGAGGAAGAGATATTAAGATATTATAATTTTTTATGTGTGAAATATGCGCGACAAGATTCTGCTGAAATGTTTAAAAATTTAGCTAGATATATATCTCGAAATAATGTAAAAAATTTTGTTGAACTGTCAGAAATATGTCTATTTTGTTCAGTATGTAATTAAATTTTTATTTATTATAAATTATACTTCAGCACAATTCTGTTCTTTCCATATAACTATAGAATTCCATCCACCCTATAATCGACATTATTCAAGCGGCGTCTACAAGAGATTTAAGATGTAAAATTTAAGTTTTAAACCTCAAGCCAGAAGAAATTGATCAATCATAATCGAATGTCAGGAGAATAATCGTGATTGGATAATTTCTTACGGCTTAAGGTTTAAAGTTTTACGTCTTAAAATCTTGACGTCGCTTTACATAGACATTTATATAGACACTTTATATAGACGCTTTATATAAATTCTGATGATATTAGAACATCACAGGAATCTAATCGCGAGTTCGTATACGCAGTTCGTGTGCGTGCAATTTCACGTGTCGCGTACATACATATATACAGCGGAGAACGGTCAAGGCCACGATATATGTCGACGTTCGCTGCGTAGAATCGCGAGAAAGCAGTTCCTCGATATTTTCCGATCACCTCGGTCTCTAGACTTGACCTTCGCTTCATCGTGTTTGCCGTTGAAGAAACCACCGGTGCAGCGACGAACGAACACGCACCCCGCGAGAAGTGAAGGGCCGATTATATATAAGCATAGCAAATTTGTTCGCCATTAATTGACGAATAAATCATTCGCCAACTGATAAATAGGATCATTATTTCCGATCGATATTAGTTCTGACGTTAATTGCGATTTATGTCGATAAGATTTCAATGTTAATACTAGCCTTACTCCCGTTTCTGATCTGCGTTACTCAGTCGTGAATGCAACCAATGGTACCGCGAATTCTTAGTAAGAAATTGTCTTTCTGGTTTCTTATCTTTCTCGCACAATCTTGCAAAATTGTCCCGACGAACTCGTCCGTCGACGAGACCCGGATCACGCTAAATTACGGTAAATGTGCACGTTTAAATAATGCATGTAGACGCGATTGTCGTTTGTCTCGCTATTGTCGTTTTTAATTACTGTCGTCGCGTCTTTTGGTCTAAGCTACCCACTGTACTCGTGCGATGAAAGCTGAAATTAAAGTTACTACCAAAGGAAGATTTCTTCCCCAGTGTGAACCATGTGAGAATATGCGTGCGGACGAAAAATAACAGAGAGCTAACGCTGTCGTGACTATACGCTGGCTTTATCCTACCTTGCCGAGTTACGCGAGCAGAGCAACAACCGATGGCAGAACTAGAATTACGTTCTAGGCAACGATGAACTTGGCCCAAGAAACGGGAATGAAATTACTGCTATTGCGCGCTCCCGCGCTTTTTGCCGGACGACGCACTGCTCGACGGCTGTTTTATAACGTTTCTTACATTACAATAGACCATTCAGCCAACCGGGAACTTTATATCTAACAGTGGCATAATGTATTCAATAAGACATGTAATGCTGATCTTTCAGCGATATATTGTATTATAGTATTTTATATTGTATACATAATATATAAAACGTCTTGTTTTAAAGATTATTTAATTAAATTATTAAATAATATTAAATTTTGCGCATTTTTATTTTTAATTAGTAATGATTAAGAAACATTTTTATGATATAATTATCATATGTGTGTATATAAAAAGACACATATATTCTATATTTGTTGTATTTATTGTATTTTATGTTAAAATGAATACGTATATAATATTATTTAAAAATTGTACTCAATCTTCATAAAGATAATTATTTTGTTAGTCAATGCCAAAATTTTTATGCATTTTCTGTTTTCTTCTTTTAAATGTTTTCTTTTAAATTATCATTTGTTAGATATAAAGAACTAATATCCTCAAATTAATTTCTAACGAGAAAAAATTCGCATTGAAAACAATCTTTTCACAATTACACTTTTGGAGAAAACGACCATTCTTTATGTTTGACAAAAGTAAGTTTGCGTAATTGACCTATATTTTTCTAAAATCATATTTTATTCAGCATAAAATAATGTGCAATACAATTAAAGTATTTATTTTAAATCTTTATTCTTTCATCACGAGTATAACTATGATTTATTTTTTGCAATATGATTACTTCTTTTTTTTTTGGTATATCTAGACTTTAAAAGCTAGAAATATAAAGCTTAGATATAAATTTTGTTATGCTAAGCCACTACCTGATAGATTTTTACGACTTTGTTTTTGCAATTATCATCATAATGTGACAAACCGAAATACGAATTTCAATGGAAATAAACATCTCAAGCTAAACATTATAATACTCGAATAATATTCGAGTTACATAGAAAATATTATATTCTATGCAATATATTTTTTATATTTATAATGTTAATCTGTTACAATATTAATTATTATAATTATATCAATTACAAAATGTTAAGCATTAGTATAATTGATGAATTGCGAAATCGAATCATGCAGAGTATTTGCGTTTTGTGACATTTTGTCTCTTTAAAATCACAGTTACTATTAAAAATAGTTGATAAAAGGCTGTTTAATAAAAGGTCATTAAAGCATACGATTAATTAAAGATCTGTTCCAAAAAGAACTTCTTGAAAACTCAGTTTTCATAGCTTGTCGTAAAAGTCATATTTGAATTATATGATAGCATTTTTTTCGTTCGTGCTTATGACATATCTTTTGTTTATGATTTCAAGCCGGATATTGCAAAAACAGTAAAACTTTGCTACAGTCTAAGAAAATTCGAAGGATCGTATAATACAGCAAATTAAGTCTAGATTAGCTGAGATTGCGGCTAATAACTTTCTTCGAAAGCTACTGGCTCGTTGAAGAAAACTCGAGGTTGCTGTTGTGGCTGCTGCTGGAGGGAACCTGGCAGGGTACCAGCGAGGCCAAGCGAGGCGAGGCGAGGTGAGGCGAGGCGAGGCGAGGCGAAGCGAAGCGAAGCGAAGGAAGCGAACGAAGCGGCGCTGGATACAAGAGCGTTGTTAGGTCATTGACTGCCGGTGGCCGCCGATCTGCGAGTATCCAAGGACAGCCGCTCCGACGCTCACGACGTCTCTTTCTCCTCTCCTCTCTGTCTCTCTGAATCTTCCTCTCTTTCTCCCGCCTCCTGCCTCTCCTCTTCTTCTCTTCCACCATCTCCTCTTCACGATCCTCACTCCCTTTGCCACTTTTAAAAGTCCGCCGTCTCGGCTATCTGTCTTAACAGCGAATCGAAAGGATATCCTTTATTCACTGTACCGGCGAATCGCCAATTAATTCGTTTATTATCCATCTTTGTCAGAATACGCCGTTTGGCGATGCAACGCCTGGCGATCGTTAGCCGCTCATTATATTTGCAAATCGGGGAAGTAACTATAACGCGATCGTTTTTTGTAGAGATTTTGTCGCGATAACGTTGATATGTTGTACATACTTGTAACTCTTGCATGGTGTCGTGCATTTGTCACGCTGGTTTCTTCATCCTTGGATTAAGCGAGACGCGAGCAAGCGCGATGATTTTACGTTCTTTCTCCTATGTTTCGAAGTAATCGGATTATCGCATAAAATATTGCTATAAATTACGTTGAATGTTTTCTTCACACAGCAAACTTAAAAATTATATACTTTCCTTACATTACGTTACGGAACTTATTGTATTATATATAAACAAAGAAAAATTATATAGGTAGATATATGCTACACACATTCTATTCCATGATATATCCAGGTCATGGGAAAAGGATCGCAATGGAAGGTTTGTAGGATTTCGCGGTTGCCTCCTTTCGTGCGACACGCATTTCCGTTTCGCGCATTATCGATACGGTCTAATCCGGTAGAATACAAAATGCTGAGATTCACCAAACAGCACTCTACATTAAATCCGAATGAGATCGAATGCAATGTAATTTCAGTGTCCATGAAAAGACTTCGTTAAGTACTTGGCTTGTTATTGAGTTTTTTTAACTTTTCCCACAGTTTTTTTAACTTTTTACTGTTTCAGTGAAATATCTTCTTTTTATTAGATTGAACTTGTATTTGTTTTTAGGATTGTATGTATCATTCTGATTTTTTTCATGCGTGTGTGTTGGCAAGTTTCAGTGCAAGTTTTATTTGCATTCGCTATTTTGGCATTGTAGCCAAAAGTGAAAATATATTTACTTTTTTTTTGTTCTTTAGAAGAA
>Ga0157364_1006089_pt1 | contig 12355 bp, 20 predicted proteins | sample AttsexASBM2_FD_111476 | JGI IMG/M metagenome (GOLD analysis project Ga0157364, IMG submission 111476) | Fungus gardens microbial communities from leaf cutter ant in Ribeirão Preto, State of São Paulo, Brazil - Atta sexdens ASBM2 | ecosystem: Host-associated > Fungi > Mycelium > Unclassified ...
GCCTACAAAAACACCCAGAAATCACGCCATTTTAGGCTGAAATCCGGGTTTTGAAAATTTTTCGGGGTAGCGGCACCTTGCGGTGCCGAAAAAACCTGTCCATAATCTTGACATCAGCGCCCCCTTTGCTTTCATGCTTAAATCAGCACGTTGCAAGGCTTCTCGCTGCATCAACATAAAGTTATCTGCACTACCCTTTTTAATAATCGGCATATTTAGGCCTCCCGATAATCATCAATTCCCTGGAAGATGATGATTTTGTCCTTGTCTTTAGGAATGAGCCGGCTAGTAAGGCTTTCGTCATACTTAGCATTCAGCTCAGTCAAATTGTCATTAGTTGTGATGATTGTTGTCTTGCCGATACGAGCATTCACAATGCCGTACAAGATTTCCGTCATCTTGTCAGTAGCTCCACCGGACCCTGATTCTTTTCCAAAGTCGTCCATTACCAATACATCAACGTCCTTCATTCCGCGAATGATCATGTTGTAGTCTTGCTTGGCACGCTCATCATTAATTGACATCAACATCAACGAACGCAAATTCACTAAATTAACAAACAACCCTGACTTAACTTTCATCAGCTCATTCAGCATTGCTACTGATAAAGCCGTCTTACCCGTTCCAGCACGTCCCACTAATACATAGTTGCCTGATGCTTGTTCAAGTTTCTTAGCAGCCATGAATGCCTTTTTACCAATATCGTGATGCTCTTGCGTTGGTGCTTTCCAATCCTTGAATTCAAAAAACTTCACATCTTCTGAAACGAATAACGACATTGGATAATACCGGCGTGTCTCAGTCTTACGAAAACGTGCAATCTTATCAGCAAGCACACCACTAACTTCTGGAATATCCTCAGCCGTTGAGGCCGCACCTTTACGGAAGTTTTCCAAAAATCGTTGTTTGTCAAATTTCGTATCCGACTTAGATGCAATTAATTCAGCAAACCTGACGGCTGTATCTTCCGTCATGTCGAATGTTCCACCCATGCTTTACTCCTTTCTGGGCCTCTCACCCCATTCGGCTGATTAAGTCAGCGTCCTGTAAAATCGTATTTACTCTTTAATGAATTCGCCGAGCGGCATCAGCAACTTAATAACATCTTCTCCGCTGTAAATACCATTCACTCGATCTACATTGTTGATAATTCCCCGAATTGCATCTTTAAGTCGTTCTGCTTTGCGCTTATCAGAATCAAGTTTTGCTTCAACCTTAGCCATATCGATTTGACGCAACCGAACATCATCTACAATTTTCTTTTCAAGCTTTTTTGCAGGATTATTAGTTTGCGTCCAATATTCTTCATTGGCGTATTCAGTTGGAGCTTGATAGGTTTCTTGCCCGTAATTGGCAGAAATCTCATCAATTGTTGACTGAATTCGTTCAAGTCTCTCGCCCTTAATAGACGTAACATATGGCTTAATCTCTTTATCGAAATCTTCAATCAATGCGACTGCCAACTCTTCAATCGCTGGCAACTCTGGATATTGTTCATTTAATTGCTGTTCCATATCTGTCAAGAATGCTTTGCGTTGCTTCTTTAGCGCTGGAACAACCTTTGCAATCGCCGCGCGTCGCTTCTTCGCCAGAGTAAGTTCCGTGTTGCTCGACACGTCAAACGCACTAATTGATTGAAGCTCAGTAAGTAGTTCCTGAGTGCCGAATACTTGGCTATCTTTGATTTCTACCAAATCTGTATCAATTGACTTCATGCTGATTACCTACCCTTCGTATCCCAAACTTTTTAAAAATTCATCCGTTGGATTGTCATTAAAATCAATAACATCATCAGGCGCCTCAGATTGAACGTTACTTGCCGTTTCGGTCGATTGGCTTGGCACTTGTTCAACACTCTCGACGGCTTCTTCAGGGACGTTTAGAATAGGTGGTTCATCATTGGATTGCTCTACAAAACTTTGAGTATCTGGTGTAACATCACGGCGATCAGCCCGGTCATCATCAGAGATTGCCTTGGCTGCTTGTTGTGACTTTGGCGCATACTTTAACAAGTCCTTGATTACAGTCTTGATAGCCATGGCATCAAAGCTAGTTCCCCACGCGCTCTTTGGCCGGATTTCTTGCTTTCGGTTATCCCAAGCTTGTGAGAACTTCTGTACGTGCTTCATCACTTTAGCTTTGCTCCAGTAATCTTCGATACGATTACCGTCAAGGTAGTAATACGCTAGGTATCCAACCACCTCACTTGGTTCATCAACATCCGGATCATATTCTGGGTTTCCAATAGTCAACTCACCATAGATACGGTTGTACTTGACCTTGTTCGCTTCGTAGATAGTCACTCCCGCAACCTTACCGACACGGCCAGTATTTTGAACTAGCTTGATAAGTCCTCGATAACCAAGTTGCAAATTTACATCAACACCAACTGTTTGCCACTCGCCGTTAACCTTGCCACGCTTCTCATACGGGATAACATAGGCTTCACCCAAGTCTGGAAGTAGACTCAAATCCAAAGCAGCAGCCTTGAGTGCTGCCGTAATAATTTGGTTCGTTCCAGCCTTTGCTAGCAATTCATTGTTATTCAACAATGTTGAGAGCCCTGCAACGAATGATGGACCTTGGTCATCCAAAATTTCTTCAAACTTTTTGACCACCTTTGGGTCATTCAACTGCTTTTGAACAGTCGTGATTGCATTTGCCATTTCTTATTCCTCCGTATTTACACGATTCCCGTTCAGTTCGAAATATCGAACCATCTTTGCCTTATCATTTGGGACAAATTCTGAATCAATCATCCAGCCTTCATCTCCTCGTTGAACTTCGTCACCTTCGAAGTCTTCGCCCCAAGGTTCAGCGTCATTCAACGGTTCTAACAAATCATTTGGCATAAACGTTCCTCCCATGTGATAAAATTGAAGGGTAATTGAACCTACTAAATTCATTACCCAAGCCATTAGCGATTGCAGTCGTTAATGGCTTTTTTAATACATAAAACATTTGAGCCACCTTTCTGTCCGTCGCTCAACTCGGATGTCGAAACGAAATCACTTATGAAAACATTTCGTTGCAGTAACTCGACACCCTAGTTGAACGACGGACGCGGTTATTCAATTACTTACGAGCAACCTTCACGTCACCCTTAATCAAGGCCCGACCAGCAAAATATACTCGTGGGCCCCATGACTTAAGCCAAACACGTTGAATGAAACGTTCACCCAATTCATACAAGGCCAACATCATGAATGCTCCAATTGCTGCCGCAACCATCCAAATCATGACCAAGATAGATCCGTCATTCATTGTTAATCCTCCATAAACCTATTTTTTGCATGTGCATTTGTGTAAGCCTCAATGTGCTTAACATCTCGTGGTCGTACCGGAAACCACTTATCAATGAAATCAACCAGCCATGCGGTAACTGCTGCGATTGCTGCAATTCCGGCTAATGCATATCCAATTGCCATTTCGTTCATCCCACCACCTCGTCAGCATGTTCTTCGATATACAACGCAATCTTGTAACCGTGATACAACAACTGGCTCTTACCTTTTTTAATGGTTAGGCCTGGCTCGTCTTCAATCCTCGTCCGCCAGTATGTGTTGAAATCTGCCATGCTAATCGCACCTAGATAATCTTCTAAGGTTGGTTGATTATCAGGCGTGCTCTTCGTCCGGTACATTTGAACAAATTGATGCCCATGCATGATGTTGCGCTCAGCCATTTGAACAGCTTGTTCGAATACTTGAGCACCCAATTGCATCAACATGTCATTCGGCAATTGAAGAGTTACTTGTTCTGCCATTGTTCTCACCTCACTTTCTTGGCATTGCCAATACCGATTGCCATGTCGCCTCATCAAGTGTTCCGTGGTCATGTTTGTACGACATCCATTCAAAGAATTTAGGCCCAATCTTTTCTGTGTCTGAACCATTCGCAACTGCTGCTAATCTCACTTGATCTTGAAAAGCAGAAGAATCGCTGGGTTCAGCCGTTACACCGAACATTTCGAGATATGCATATAGCTGTAACAAGAGTTCACGATTTAACTCATTTGACTCTTTAGATAACGCAAGACCTTTGTTGTACTCATCAACAAGTGAGTTATGTTTGTCTACAAGCGAATGATTTTCAGCGTTTAGCTCATTAATCACACGATCACTAAGCTTGTGCTCAATCACTACCGCCACGATTGCAATAACAATCACTACCGTCGTAGTCATGTTTACGCCTCCAAAAGTGTTTGCTCATTTGCACCGTTGATTGCAAACATCAATACTTCATCGGGTTGCCAGTTTTGAACAATGCGCATAGCTTCATCAAACTTCGCAATCGGCAAATCACCATACGATTCAATGTCGTAACGATTCTTAATGACGCGTTCGAGTTGCTTATACACTGCACTTCGTACTGTCTTAGCTTGATAAGCAGCTCCGTAATAACCGCCCATAACTTCTGCTACACGTTTGTTGCGAGCTTTAGTAAAACGACGACGCATTGAGCTTGGCAATCCCATTTGGTTCTTCAGATCAGCTAAATCACTTTCAGTTGAAGTTTGACGCTCCACAATTTTTGCGATTTGCTTTTCTTGTTGAACCAACTTGTTGGCACTTGCAGCTACAATTTCCATTTCAGTCATTGATTGTGCCTGGTAACCACCAGTCTTGCGAATGCTTGGCAAGACTTCTTCAGTCACCCAGTCTTGGAAATGTTCAGCCGTTCCGTTGTTAGCCTTGATTGCTAACTTGTAGAATTGTGGTTCAGTGATGAAATCACCTTTTTCAACTTTCGACACATCTGTCGAAAGTCCTAGATACTTGTTCACCCGGTTCCAAATGACATATGTGACGCCATTTTTCTTCGTTTCAATAATTCCCATTCCGATTGCTGCAGTTTCTGCATCGAACATCACTTGTCCGTTTACTTCTTTAATCTTCAATCCGTTGAAGATTTGTACTCCATTTGCCATAAGCTGGCCTCCTTTATATTTGATATTATTAACGTGAGGCTTAACCTCAAAATCTAACGAAAGGACTATCAACATGCGACACGAAATTATTAAAGTGAAACTTGGAGAAGTGCCATTCTCCAAGTTTGTCACGCACATTCAAGCCGTCATGCTTGGTGACGGTTCCGTTTTATCAGTTCCAGAAGTTATTCGCTCAATCCAAAGCGGCGATGAATTCTTCTACACCAATGCATTTTGGAATCAAACTGCTAAAGTAATTGCTGTTCCGGTTTCTGATCCGACATACATCAAAACCGAAGCTAATGATATGCAACAGGATAACTTGCTATCTCTGCCGAGATTTTAGTTATGAACACCAGTCGGTATCGGCTGGTGTTTTATTGTTTGAACGATTTTTTATCATCTGAAATCGGCGGAATAGCCACGTCTTCATTAATTGTTCGAGATAACAACTCAAACAAATTCTCAAGCGCACTTGTATTCAATCGCACTAATCGCTCTTTCGTTTGCTGGTTAAATTTAACCAAAGCGCGTTCAAATGTTGCTTGCTCTTCGGTTGTCCCTAATCGTTGCAGTGCGGATAACTTTTCATTCTTAGTCGCATCTGAATTTTTTGAAACTACGAATAAGTCAACTTCTTTTGTCATAACTGTCTCCTAACTCATTTGCTTGCGACGTTCACGAAGAACTCCACCAACAAATTGCTCCGCCCCATTCAACACGTTGTTGATGGTTGCGCTACCGGCAACACCTTTCTTCACGTTGACCCAAGTTGTCTTAGATACGCCCAGGTGCTCGTAAACTTCCTTTTCAGTCATTTGAGCAGCGTATACTTCACCAATCAGTCGGCCAACGCGATCAAGGTATGATTGGTTGATTGTGATTGCCACCATAATTTGTGCTCCTTTCACGTTTTGGTGTACTTTTGTTCTTTCCTTTTGTTTACACGCACTATATAGCGTGCTATTATATACAAGTAAATAAGCGCACTTAAAACGTTGGTATACCTGTGTTTGCAAGGTATCTCCCTTTGAAGGGCACGTCTTTTGTACACCGCTTTTCGTAAAGAACTTTTGTACATGAATAATAATAGCACGTTAAAGCGTACTGTCAACAGTTAATCTCTCTTTAGCGTGCTAAATGTAAATAATATAACCGTGAGGCTTGAAATGACAACGTTCGAGAGAATTCAGAAAATAGCACAATCAAAAGGGTATAGCAGTTTGCGCAAGCTTGCTGAAGATTCTTCCTTAGGAACAAACGCTATCTACCAGTGGAAAACAAAAACCCCCAGGACAGATAATTTACAAGCGGTTGCCGACACTTTAGGAGTAACGGTTGACTACTTGCTGGGAAATACAGATGACCCAAATGGCGCTTCAACTGAAGGACCAACCTACATCAACTTAGACGAAGCACTCCGAAAACAAGGTGTTGTCATGGAATTCCAAGGTAAGGAACTTTCCGACAAGGCCAAAAGAAAAATCCTCGACATCTTGAAAATTGTAGATGGTGACGAGGACTAGTGCTTATGGATTTTTCAGAATTAGAAGAACGAATTGACACGCAAATTAACGCTGCTGGTATCGGAATGGTTTATGAGGAACTTGAGCCGTACGATCCCGACATTGTTTTCATTAGAGAAGGTAAACACCCCCTGATAGTGATCAATGCATTATCAGCTACTGGAATACCGGTCGTTGCCCGTAAAGCTCATGAGCTATCACACGTTCTAGATGGAGACGGGTCAGCAAAAAGCTACACCTTCAGTATCGGGTTTAAAAACAATGCTGAACGTATCGCTAACCGGGGAATGGTTTGGCGACTAGCTAAAATTATTTATGAAGACATCCCCTTAGAAAATCGCAATTACTACGACTTTATGAATTGGTTTCACTTACCCGGAAATTTTGAGTCAATAGTAAAAGATGCCATACAGGAGGCGTAACTTATATGGGACAAAAAATAAAAGAATTTTTTAAGGCAGCATTAATCTTCGTTTCGTCTGGCTTTAGTGCTTTGGTTGTGTACTTTGTACTTGGGATTTTCATTGATCTATTAGTTCCATCGAAACCAACAAAAATTCCGATTCCGAGTCAAACTCTTTGGGATGCATTTAGAAAGTCATGGCAAAATCCGTTTTATTTGAATTCATTACTTTTTTGGGTTGACACTATATTAAGCCCTATCTTCGTCCTTCTCGTAGGAAATTTATTATTCAAAAAATTATTCAAAAAATCCGTAATACATTATTGGTATATCGTTTCAATTGCAGGACTACTTTTAATATTGGGTGTATTTTTATTGCCAAAAGATGCTGCAGACGCTATGTCAACTTTCTCATCTTTAACTGCTTCATCTGCATTGCTTTTTTGGGGGATTCTTAGGAACGGATTTTTAAGGATGACAAGCAATGAAAACAGATCCGAATCCCAGAATCAACTTGACCAAATAGAAAAGAAACCAAGTGGAATTGCCGCGATGCACCACAAGGTGCCGCTCAAATACAAATCGCATAGGTAAAAAGCTACCCTCGTAGTGGCATACATACGTCCAGACAGGATTGACGTTAAAAGCTTAAGGAGAATTGGGTAAATGGCAAGTGCCTTAAAACTAGAAGATATTGCTGCAAAGAAAGTCAGTCTTGGTTATTCTGGCGACACATCACGCTTAGCTTATGTCGAAACAAGCAATAAGCTTGAATATTTGATTGGTGGTTGGAACGCATTACTAAACAAAATATACGTAATTAGTTTTGAAGAAGATGGATTGCTGTTCATGGGAATTAACATGGTGAATCAATTTACCGATAATGACAAATTCATTCCCCTTTCTGATCTGGGCGTGATTTCTTATAAGAAGTCAAAGTTCATCAATGGGCGTCTCATGTTTAACGGCGAAAAATTGGTAATTAATTCAGCTGACGGAAAATCAACTGAACATATCATGTATACATTCCTAGCTATAGCAAAATGGGTGAAAAACGATTTGCCAAACGTTCACTCTGCAATTAATAACTACCCTACTCTAAAGGAACGCATGGATGCAAAGAATACACAACCTGAAACAAAGGCATCCTCAAATAGTAACTTGTCCGATTTACGCGAACTTAAGTCACTTCTTGATGACGGAATCATCACACAAGAAGATTTTGACAAGAAAAAGGCTGACATTTTGGGTTAATGCCCTACCCGATCTGCGGGATACATAAAAATCCCCACTCGATTGAGTGAGGCTTGAAAGGAAATAATATGTACATAAACAATCTTTCGATTAAAAATTTCAGAGCATACAGGCCAAGCTTTTCGGTTGATTTTGCTGAAGGCGTCACCATAATTTCAGGCCAAAACGGAATAGGTAAATCAACCATACTTGCTCTTTTATCTGCTACGTCAGAGTTAAAAGGTTATAAGTCTATTGACGGACGTAATTTTAGGGGTGATTTGGCCGACTTAATCCTATTTGACGAAATATCAGATTCTGCAATTTTAACCGACGAAGACAATCCAGGTGCAACTATTTCGTTCTCAGACACACCAGATTCATCCGATTATCCTGACAAACTGGCTCTAAGGCCCATTTTACAAAACATAAAAAAAAGAAAACACATATTCAAAAAAATCCGTCCTTCTGACATTATTGAATCGAGCGAATCTAATCCAGATTTGGCTGCACAAATGGAAAAATTGTCTGATAAAGAACTATACGAAAAAGAAGACCGTGTAGTGTCAGAAAAACGTTTCCGATTCTTGCCTGTAAAGACAAAGACAAAGCCGAATGAGAAAAAAATTGAATGGCCAGTGTTATATTTGGGAATGATGCGTTCATATCCCACAGGAGAAGCCACCTCAGCTAAGACTACAATCTTACCAGATGATGATCAGGCCAAGTTAACGTCAGCATTTAAGCAAATTATGGGAATGACCGACAATAATGAAATAAGTATGGCGTCTGTTTCCTTAAATGATCAGTCAATTAAAAATGCCGGTATAAATTCACCCTCATATGGACCACTTAGCAACTCCGTTGGTCAAAGTACGTTAAGCCAAATAATCATGGCAGTCCAGTCATTTGAAAGGTTAAGTAATGAATACCCAGGGTACATTGGCGGACTTCTAGTTATTGATGAGATTGACGTCACGCTTCACGCTGCTGCACAAAACAGACTATTAGATTATTTAGTTAAAAAGTCCAAACAGCTTAACCTACAAATAATTGCAACTAGCCATTCAATTACACTGCTCGAACACGCAGTAAAGCTTCAAAAAGTCCATGAGCCAATCTCAGTTAAATACCTGACTCGCAATTACTCAAACGACAATCGCGTACAAGCCTTAGACAAACAAAATCCCGATTTTTTTAGAGCTAATTTAAGTGACCTTTACAGCACAACAACAGAAATTTCAGAACCTGTGACTGTTTTTACAGAAGATGCAGTCGCTCGGTGGTTTATATCCACCCTTGCACATGCTCGTGGTTGGCACGATATCTCAAAACTGAATTTCATCGATACAAACATCGATTGGGTAAAGCTCCTAAAGATAATGTCTACCGGTGGTTCACAATTTTCGAACATGATTGGAATTGTTGACTCAGAGCTCTCACGCGAGGAGGTAGAGCATCATATTGCACTATCAACTTCCGCCTTTTACGGCAGAAACATCCTCATTCTTCCCGGTAATGAGCGAATTGAAAAAACAATGTGGAACTTCATAAATAGCCTCGATGCCCACGACCAGTTCTTCCTTGATGACCTCATGATGAATCACAATTTGAATAAACAATTCATTATTAATAACGGACCTTTTTCCGAAAAATATGCTGGCGGATCAGAAGACGGTGCCAAGATAAAACGTTGGTTTGAGGATAATATGTTGTTTATGAACAAATTGCTCGTTAAGTGGTCAACCATGCCCGAAAACAAAGATGCTGTATCTGAGTTTTTTGGCAGATTAAGTTCAACAATCAACCGAATTCAGAAGTAACGCTCACTCTGGCCAAAGCAATTATCGATTGTTAAAATTACCAGAAAGGAGGTATTAATCATGGCACAAACACGAACCTCAACCCCGCTTCGGTACCCTGGTGGCAAGTCACAGCTTTTCGACTTCGTAGCTGAAACACTGTTGGCCAACAATATATCTGGCACCTACATTGAACCGTTCGCAGGCGGAGCAGGAATTGCAATTGAGCTTCTCCTTAAAAGAAAAGTTGAAAGAATTGTTATAAACGACTTTGACCCTAGCATTCACGCTGTTTGGCACGCCGTTATCAACAATTCACGCGAACTTATAAACAGGTTATCTGACGTGCCATTCGACTATACAACGCCGAACGTACTAACCCCTTCTCAATTAATTCAATATTGGGATGACATTAAAAGTCGTCATGAAAAATCCCATCATGACCCATTATCGATAGAAAATGCTTTCACTACATTGATGCTAAATCGTATGAATGTTAGCGGCATAATCAGTGGCGGGCCAATTGGTGGACGAAGGCAGTCCGGAAAGTATCAACTAGATGCTAGATTTAATAAAAATACGTTAATTAGGAAAATTAAGTCAATTTCTGATAGAGCAACTGATATTGACCTATACAATTTGGATGCGAACGAACTTATTAACGTCATCGTTACAAGTTCAGACTATGAACCCAATAATACATTTATTTTTTTTGATCCACCCTACTATGTTCAAGGAAAAAACTTATACCTTTCTTTCATAAACAATTCACAACATGCAACTCTGTCCAAAAACATTTTGGCAATGAATGACTACTACTGGATTACTACTTACGATAACGCGCCACAAATAGCCGATATTTATAACGAGGCTTCCCAAAAATACGCTTATTCACTGAATTACACCGCCAATAAGCGCGGAAAATTCAATGAATTCCTATTTGCTAGCCGTCACACAAAATTGGCATTCATAGAAAAAATGGCAGTTATTGCTCAATAAAAAGGCGCATCCCCTCTATCGCTAAAACCGGGAATGTGCCAATCAGTTATTCAACAAAACTGGACCTCTTGAAACGTTCTCGGTTTGTTTTCGATTAATATTATATGAAATAGACCCGGGTACGTCGCTAAACTGCCCTTTACTTTTATAGAAAGGTTAGGTTTATCCTAATGGCAAGCATCTACAAGCGTGGCAATACGTGGACAGCAAACGTGTTCGTCCTTAAAAATGGGCAACGCCGTCGAAAGACGAAATCCGGATTTCGAACAAAAGCAGAGGCGAACGGCTGGGCAATGCAAACAGAGGCAGACAAAGTTAACAATACACTGGTATTGCCGAACAAAATTTCATTTCCCGACGCTTTTGATAATTGGTATCAGACATACAAAGAGCCTACACTTTCACCGGCCACTAAACGTTGGTATAAGTTCACAAGCGGAGTGTTACATGAACGCTTTAATAACGTGCGCCTATCATCAATGGATCGACAACGTTTCCAAGGCTTCTTAAATGAGTTTGGAAAGACGCATGCAATTGAAACAGCTCGTAAAATACGAATGCACGTTCATCAAATGGCCGAAGCGGCAATCATTGACGAAAAGTTATCAAAAGATTTTACGATTGGAACTAACGTAACAGGTTTATCTGGAAAAGATGCTGATATGAAATTTTTAGAAGCCGACGATATGAAAAAACTCGTAGATCATATCAATGAGCGTCCTATATCAGCTCGCCCAGTCACTGATATGATGATTTTATCGGCCTTGCATACCGGCGCTCGTTACTCAGAAATTGCCGGTTTAACATGGACAGACATTGATTTCATTAATGAAAAAATCTCATTCAATAAAACTTGGGATATGGTTAACAAAGACTTTAAGCCAACAAAGACGAAAGGTTCAAATCGTGTTATAGATGTTCCTTCCGTATTAATTGATCAATTGACTGAATGGCGAAAATTCCATTCTGAGACTGTTTTTGTCTTTCAAGGTAAACGTGCGTACCCTCCAACAAATGATGCTGCAAATAAACAATTAGAGCGAAATTTAAAGCAAATCAATTCAAATAAGATTATCACATTTCATGGACTGCGACACACTCATGCCAGTTGGCTACTTTCGCAAGGTGTCGATGTAAAATACGTTTCAGAAAGACTGGGTCACTCTGGAATTGAAATCACGCTCTCAACCTACACACATCTTTTGGATAATGAACGAAAAGATGAGGCCCAACGCTCTGTAAATCTCTTAAATAAACTATGAGTGCTACAAAAGTGCTACAAACGCAAAATAAAAACCCGTAAAACCCCTAGTATCAAGGGATTTCACGGGTGAGTTTGATGCCGCTGACAGGAATCGAACCTGCACGGGATTGCTCCCACACCGACCTGAACGGTGCGCGTCTGCCTGTTCCGCCACAACGGCATATCAATAACAGTAATAACTATACCAGATTATTAGCC
>Ga0157364_1006090_pt1 | contig 12354 bp, 11 predicted proteins | sample AttsexASBM2_FD_111476 | JGI IMG/M metagenome (GOLD analysis project Ga0157364, IMG submission 111476) | Fungus gardens microbial communities from leaf cutter ant in Ribeirão Preto, State of São Paulo, Brazil - Atta sexdens ASBM2 | ecosystem: Host-associated > Fungi > Mycelium > Unclassified ...
CCTGATGTCTGGATTGCGTGTTGTACTCATAAACCCACGTCTCGTCTCCAGTAATGATGCGTTTGATGAATGTTGGGTCGGATTCAGCCTTGGAAATCATGTCTTTGGCGATGACAACGCGGTTCCTTTTTTGCATGAAATTCAGTTCCTTCAGGACCAACTTTGCAGCAACACGGCGTAAACCCAAACCATTAACTACAATGTCCTGAATGGATCCATAAGCAATGTTTAAGTCCTCTGCCAGCTCTTTGATAGTTAATTTGCGGTTATTGATCAACATTTCTCTCTCTTTATTGATGTTTTCGTCAGTTTTCGGTGCGACGGCTTGCGTTCGTCATCCTCGACGGACTCACGACCATTTTTGAAGCGTTCACATCACTCATAAACGGCTGTTTTCTTTAGAATATCACTGCTGAAACAGTTTTCCAACATTTCCAAGGTTTTCACACCATTGATTCCATTTTTAACGCAAAATTTAATACAAACTCCTTGTTGCAAATTCAATTCCATTTTTAAAACTGTAAAAAATCGAAAATACGTGCAGAGGTAGATGTACTCAAGACAGCGTAACTTTTACAAATGTCAAGCTATGGATAAAATTTGGTGGGAATGTCAATGATAAATGTGGCAACCTAACTAAAAAAACAAAACTCAAATCAGCTGACTCAGAGCATCACCTGGTGGTAATTCCGGGAACTTTTTGATCAAGGTGGTATTGTAGTAAATTGGCATTGATATGTATCTATGAGGCCATGTCCTTGAGATAGATATTAAATAGAAGGGAATTAAGAGCCCTGTAGAGTAAATGAATCAAAGGAGCCTATCAACATACCATTGATTACGAAGCTTAAGTCATCTACCAATGAAATTTTCGATAAATTTCCTGATATAAGCTGGAATACCTATACCAAGAAGGGCATTAATTAAAGTATATGCGGATCAACATTGTTGCGATGTCAATGAAAAATACCACAATGGGAGAATAGTTCAAAAAAACAGATCTGGTGATAAGCGTGGCCAAATTATCCACAGGATCTAAATGAATGAAGACTTAAATCCAGACTGAGTTTGTGGGAGAATGGGACGAAATTCGATATATCATACAAGTCTAGTATATTAAATGTTCCATAAATTTGGCGAAATTTATTAGGAGATTAATGAGATAGGTCTAACTGACGAGACATCTGGTTTGGGAATGAGGACGATAAGGGAGTCAGACCATGAGTCAGAGAAGACATCGAGAGCGAAGATATCATTGAAAATTCCCAAGAGAGAGTCTAAGTACTCAGGGGGTAGATTGAGAGTGATAGAGTAATCATTTAGTCAAGTCCAGAAAAAGAGGATTTCCGGACGGAAGAGGTCCTTGTGAGATCGTCAAGGGTGAAAGAGTTATTGAGCCGGGAAAAAACGTCCGGCTTCCGGATGTTTCTTCCTACAGCATGTCTTCTATGGACTTCGTAAAATTGGGGGAGTAGGAAGGAGGGCATAGTTTAGACATCGCGTCATTAGAACTTTACTGAAATTTCAGATCATTACCGGAGACTTTGTGTTTGTTACGTTTGAAACTTTTGATGAGGGACCAGATCTGTGCAGATGGGATGCGGCCACTGAAACCATTCATCAGGTTATGCTAGTTAGAGCATTTGTTACGAATTAAGGTTTGAGAGCATTCTCTGCGGGAGGTTTTAAAAAGGGAGTAAATTTCCGGAGAAGGATGTTTGAGGAATTTGTTTAGGATATGCTTTCATTGATCAACGACTTGGAAACACACATTGTTCCACCAGGGGGGAGAATCAGACCATCTTGAATAATTCTAAGGAACTGCGAGAAAGCTTTTTGTTAATCGGGACAAAATTTCTAGCAGATTCCAGAATGAACAAGGAAAATTTATTATAACGAGCTATGAGAGAAGCGTCCGTAAACGAAAGGTTGTCTGAAGCCAGATTTAAGGTATAAATAGATTATCTAGGTTATGTGGTTTTAGAGAAAGTTTTTTGCAAAATTTAAGTGAGTATTGAGGTGAAAATTGAAATTCCATAATAATCGGATGATGATCACTGCCATAAGTGTCTATTTCAACTCGAGTTTTGCAGGAGAATAAAAGAAGAGATGACAAAATCAATATTAATAGCAGAGTAGGATGAGGAATGAACTAGGGTGGAAGAAGTTTTGTTGAGAATAATTAAGTCATGATTCTCGATAGCTTTGAGAAGTTTGACACTTGAGAAGTTGATGTGATGATACATCCCCATTCATGGTGATGAATGTTAAGGTCTTCAACGAATAGTTCAAATTTTTGAAATTGATTTATGAGATCTAAATAAAAGGAGGAGGTTCTTTGACCTGAGTATCTGTTAACAATAATAATGGGATCTTTAGGAGAAAGAAGACAACAATTGATGACAACGAATTTTACAGACGGGTGGAAATGGGAAAGAGAAAAAAGATCAATCATTTTAAAATTAAGGTTTTCTTTGATTAGGATACAGACGTCTCTATCTTCAGGTTGAGAAATGTCTAATCTAATGGCTATGAAGCCTCGAATATTAAAGTTGTTATTGAGTTTGAACAGAAATTCTTGCAAACAAATGATGTTAAAATTATGGGAAATGGATTGGAGAGAGGCCAGGTTGCATCTAGCTCTCTTGCAATTCCACTGTAATAGTTTTAGATCTTTAGAAAGAGAAGAGAACCTTTAGAAAGGTTCCTAGAGTCGCTATGGAAGTGTTTGTTAAAGTAAGGGGGTTTCGAAATTATCGGAGAGGGGGAACGTAAGAAAGATTCTGAGGGTGATCTAGTTCGAAAAATTGTTTTCTTGGACAGGCGTGATAGGAGAAGCGTAGTTAGATGAGAAGTTATCAGAGCAACGACGAACATTATAGTTAAAATTTGAAAGCATACCGGAATGATGATTGTCGGAAGCATAGGAAGGACTGAGGAGTGGCATTCGAGATGAGTGAGAGGATAGTGCTAATAATTTTAGCTGCGTCGTTCATTTGCAAAAAATTAATGAGTTCAGTAATTAAGTAAAGAATATTATTAAAGGAGGAAGAAGTGAAAAAGTTCGCCGCGGGAGAGGGGGAGTTACTAAAAGAAAGGGAAGTGTTCTGAAGGAAAACTCCATTGCTGGAAAATTACGAGGACCTACCGTTAGGCTCCTAAAGAGCGTTATGATGCACTTCAATATTGAAGCCAGGGGAATGAAGTTGAGGCATTTGAAGAAGATGTATGTTTGTAAATTGTGTGGAGGGATTTGTTCGAAGAATTACTATGTAGGCTTGAATTTTAGGAGGGGATTTGCTTGGTTAACGGCATCGGCGTAAAATCTGAAAAAATTAAGTGGTACATTATTTTACAACCAGTTGTAGGGATTATAAGATTCAAAATTAGCGATGTTACCTACGTGACTTTGTTTTCGAAGAGAGGGGAAATTATCTGAATTAAAGCTGCAATTCGAGTTAGGAGAGTTAATGTTGACAATTTTTCTAGCGTCGGCCAAAAGAATGTTTTCAGTAACCGCCAGGCCAATAATGCGTTTGTGATTAAGAATGAAAAGGCTTTAGAGATTGCATTTTGGTTATCCTAGATAGTTTATGCACTTATTAGGCTCTCCTTGGAGTGAACAAGATTCATTTTCAGCATGTTTTTTGCTGTCGCAGTTGAGACATCTAAATTCGCTTTTGCATATTCTGGCTATGTGTTCGACACGATAACAAGAGAAGCAGAGTTTAGACCTGGAAATGTATGGGCAGATCTTGTGTTTGATTTTAAAAATGAAGATCTCTTTTAAAAAGGTCCGATTTGCAAATTTGATGCGCAAAGTTTTAGAAGGGATATATTCAGATTTATCATCTCGGTTGACTCTGTAGTTAAGTTTCTGAATATCGAAAATTTTACATGATAACGAGATACTTCGATATTAGAGCGAATGGCCTCGATATCAATTTTAATTGGAACTTCTTGAATAACTTCTGAAAATTTTATATGCAGGAAATGAAAGCACGAAGGTTATATTAAGCGAAGGGTTTTCCACAATTCTGTTGGCAGCGTTGGCAGACATGGCCTCGATGAGAATTTTTCCTTTGCCAATCTTCTTAATCTCAGCAATGCCGGGAATGTGTGCTTTGGCAATGCTAATCAAAGTAGAGTGGAAGTTGTCTCGATTAGTAGAATACACGTAAAATACACTACATAATAACATTATCTTGAGATCCGTAAAGGACCGGGGCAACTTTAGGTTGAGAAGCGTTAAGTTTGTACTGTGTTTACAGAACCGTTGGCAGATAATTGAGTAGGTGGCTTCGATTGTATAGATAGGTTAAAGGTATCTGACAATTTCTTTGGTGGTGTAGCGCTCGAAATTTCCTCGTTGCAGCCCATCGGGTTAGACACAGCTCGCTTTCCAGTATTTATAACTTCTGAAATTTGCATTTCTGAAGACTCTGTGATTGAAATATAAGTTTCATATTGAAATCAAGAGATGACGTAATAGCGTCTCTTGTAACACACATGATCGGGAAGGAAATGCCCGTTTCTTGAATGAGATCTTTTAAAAGTTCTTATTCTGAAACAGGAGAGTTGAAATCGTTGGGATTTATAGTGATAGAAGACAAAGGAGGATTAGAGTTAAAAGTGAAAGAAGGGAAAGAGAGAGAAAAGGAAGCGCTAGAATGACTACCGATCATGACTCTCGTCGAAGCCATCGGGGGAAAATATAGGCCCAGAGAGATTAACTGCGCGATGGATCAAATAAGAAAAAAAGAAAAGAAAAAGGAAAAAGAGAACGATTACTCTCAGTAATAAACGCTCGATAAAAAGCTCACAAACTCGTAGGTTATGCTACTCTCGAAAGACGTCTGAACTGCATGGCCTACGAAATGACACTCCATATATGGTCTACTCAGTGAGAAATGACAATAACTGCTCTTATATTATGCGTATGTCACGTGCACTGTAAAAAAAGAACACTTTGACGCCTCAGATTTGCATTGTCGAACGCAGCTAATGGAATTGATGTCGAATCCATTTTAATATGGCTCCATCTATATCTTCAATAGATGAGTATTTCGTAAAGATGAGTATTTCGTTTTAAATTTATAAGCGACAAATCCTGCGATATATTCCAATTCCGCTTTTTGAACAAGATTTATGCAATCAAATGTGCCCTTTCTTTCATTATGTCAAATAGCTCGTCATCATGAATGCCTTCGAAACAAGTGTCAATTGTTAAATCATTGTCATAATTACCGGCTTTTAATAATTCATCCGAAGAAATATTAATAATGTTAGAGAATAATTCTTTAGCTAGAATTATTTCGTCAGCGCATTTTTCTGTATGTTCAAGCTTCTTTTCTTTTTGCAAAACGCTGTCATTTGATATCGAAGCGTACAATGTCATTCCTCGACATGACGTGAGTATATTTGCTTTTGCCGTCGATGTCATTGGAGTTGCTAAAATTGTCGATTTTTTAGTAATTTGATTTTTCATATCGTTAGTGGAAGGAAACATTCAATAGTATAATAGTCCATGTCTTCTTCGATTTCTGTTCAAAATAAACACAGCTTATCGAGAATGTATCAGCGAAGTCTATATCTAAAGTATGCTGAGAGATGATCATTGACATTCCCTTTATATAAGCAAAGAAATTTTCCAGAATGTCCTGCTGAAGTCTTCTTGTGATATACGGCAAGTCACTGGATATTTTGTTTGCAAATAATGGAACAATGTTCGTAGAGATCGATTGCTTACAAGAATACCTTTTTGAAAAGGCATTAATTCCTTTCTGAAATCAATTCGCATGTTCTCAGTACACATTAAAATTGACTCTTGTTTCTTCAAGTCTTTTGTTCATAATTGTTGACTCTTGAATGCGATTCATATCTCGATTTTGAATTGTGCACATTGAACCAATTGTTGACTGTCAACACGAACTCTGAAAATTTTTCGTATTCCGAAGATTTCAAAAATCCGTTCGCCAGCGCATTGGATCGTTTTAGCAGCTATATGCGACCAAATTCTTGCTGCTTGTTTAACTGATTGATGTTGCGAACCACGAATATCTAACTCTTGCTGAGTAATACGATAAGTGACACATAAATCGCCAACATTGCTCATATGGACGAATGTCTGGAAGACTGCATGAGTAAATAGTTCTTTGCTATTTGCTAACAATAATCCATCAAAGAATCAATTTCTCAAGAGTTTTAGCAGGTGTGGGACATCTGCGAATACTTTTACTTCTTCGTTTACAGAGTAATGGAAAAAGTATTGGGAGTACAAATAAGTTTCCGCCGTTTTTAATCAAAAATTAAGCATTTATTGTGAAAGAACGGTACATAATGTTTTATTCAAAGTAATGGCCATCGCTAGCCACTACTTTTTCCCATCTTTTTGACAGCATGTGGATACCGCGTCGGAAGCACGCTTCATCTTTTGAGGCTATCCAATCATTGATACAATTTTTGATATCTTCATATGATGTGAAGTGCTGCTCAGACAGGCCATGCGTCATCGATCGGAACAAGTGGTGGTCGGAAGAAGCAATGTCTGGAGAATACGGCGGATGGGATAGAACTTCCCATTTGAGTGTTTCTAAGTAGGTTTTGACCGGCGCCGCAACATGTGGTTGAGCATTATCATGCAGGAGAATAATTTTGTCATGCCTGGAGTGGGCGCGTTTTTCCTTGAGTGCTCGGCTCAATCTCATCAATTGTATTCGATAGAGAGCCCCAGTAATGGTTTCATTCCCAGTAATGGTTTGAGCAACTCATAATACACCAAGCTGATCCCACCAAATACACAACAAGAGTTTTTTTCCATGAATATTCGACTTGGCTGTCGATGTTGAAGCATAGCCCCCAGGTGGTCCCCATAATTTTTTCTTCTTTGGGTAGTGGATCCATTTTTCATCACCAGTGACTATACGATGCAAAAACTTTTTCGTTTATGCCTGGCAAACAGCATTTCACATGTGAAAAATCAGCGTTCAACGTTTCTCGGCTTCAGTTCATATGGAACCCAATTCCCTTGCTTTTGAATCATTTCCAATGATTTCAAACGATATGAAATTGTTTGTTGAGTCACTCCTAATGTAAGTGCCAGTTCTTTTTGCGTTTGGCACGAATCTTCATCCAATAATGCTTCCAATTCCACGTCTTCGTACACTTTCGGCCTTCCGCTGCGTTCTTTGTCTTTGTCAAATTCACCGTTTTTAAACTTTTGAAACCACTTACGACAACTTCTCTCACTTAAGGCAGCATCACCATATGCTTTTACAAGCAATCTATGAACCTGCAGATTAAAAGAAATAAATAAAAAAAAAAATTAAAGAAGTAAATCAAAAGTTCCCGCAAATGACGCTTATTCGACTCAAAACTCGACATTTTCGTATAAAAAAAATATATGCTGATACAAAATCGCTAATATTTCAAGGTTATAGTGTTGCCGAATGTCCAATCTTACGATATGTCAAATATCATATTTTACATCACACAATTTTAATTATAGTTTATTAGTGGCGCCGTCTTTTGCAAATGGCGGAAACTTATTTATACTCCCAATAGTATTCCGAACGCATTTTCTATGACACGCCTTGCTCGACTCAGTCTGTAAAGATTTTTTCCTTCGAAAAAAGGTGCAAGCTTCGAGAATATGGTCGCATCATGTAATTTTTTAAAGCAAAAGCTTCATCTGCCACAATGGCAAAATGGGACCAACATTGGTTCCAACTATTGCTGGTAATTGTACTTGTAGAGAATTTTCTTTCAGTGAAGTATATAATTTTATTTCAAAACACTCCACCGTCACTCTGCCGTCTTTCCAATATCTATGAAAGTAAACCGATATTTTGCATCACAAACAGCAAGCAAATTGATACTGTATTGATCCTTATATTGTAGTTATAAAATGAAGATCCATTATTTGGAGGAACCTATACAAAATATAAGAAAAAATTAATCTTTTAACATATTATATAATAAAATTAATTTAACTTTAGAAATTCACATGTATACCTGGATTATGTTTTCCATCTATTGCTCCTATACAGTTCGGAAAATCCCAATTTTCTTCGTTTACTATTTTTTTCCACAAATCTTTGCTGGGTTGCTCAAAAACTTTATCCTTTAATGCAATTCATTGTTTCGCACGTTTCGGACATAATTTTTGAAATTGTCCTACTCGAAATGCATAGGAAAGAGATCTCATGCTATCTGAAGCCAAATAACGTAGATATATTTCTAATCGCATATTTGGAGATTTATGCTTCTCGAACACATTCTTGTTTTGTAACGTATAGCTCAATAGCAGTAAATAATTTGTCAAAAACTTCTGAAGTCATACGAAAGTAATTGATGAATTTCTCATCATTATAAAAATGTAACTCTCTTATGAGATTATTACTCGCTCCATCGTTTTCTATTATCGGTTGAAAAAATTGGATGAACTCAATATTTTCATTTTCACAATTTACTTTTATTTTTACATTTAATAAATATAGAGTTCTAATCAATTTTTTAAATTTAATCTCTGCTGCTGTATGATCAAGTGTTTCTGATATTTTTTTACGGAAAACAATAATGAACAGTGCTAACTGATCAGAATTCATTTTTTAGAAATTTCAATGAGAAAATTTCAATTAGAGAAACTGCAATTTTCAGAAACTGTATACAATGAATAATATACATAAATGAATGCATGCGTGTGCTGCGTTATGCAAAACTCATTTCTATATGTCCCATGAAACGTATTACAAACTCGCGTAATCAATAAGCTGCCATCTTTGGTATTTCTGTTGGAACAAAAGAATATAAATATATGATTGGTTATCGTACATGCTACCCAACTTTCTTGCGTATTATGAGACATGTGGAAATTAAATTTCACGTAACAAAAAGTAGTAAAGTAACAACTCGAAAAACGCGTACTGGTCTCTGATTGGTTGTGCGATATGCGTTACGCGGAAAATCTATACCATGGGACAACACCCTAAAGACTTCATTAATTTTGTCATCATTTTCTGCTACGGCTGAAGAGGTGAGGCAGCATCCAAAATGGCAAGTATCCAATTTCAAGTGCGTATTCGTACCAATTGCATGCTTACTAAAAATGAAACGCTATTAGTAGCATTTTTAACTAGAATACGGACAACAAAGGCTATTTTCCAAAATTGATTGCCAGCGCTGCAGGTATGTCATCATAAAAATATACTATTAACAGCATTCAAATTTTAGTAAGCATGCAATTGGTGAATACGCATTTGAAATTGGAACGATGCCATCTTGGATGCTGTAGCTGTCTAACGGTTTTTGCATCAATGAACATGTTAGGAGCTGTAATGACTCCTGCATACTGGACGCTTGCCGCGCATAAGACTAAGAGAATAAGACGAAAAGAAGGATATAAAAAAAAGGATATAAAAAAACTGAAATATTAACGAAGACAAACAAATTTATAAAATATCTTGTTGCGATAAATTGTATCAATAGATCAGAAAAAGATATTCGATTATTTAAATTTCCTGCGGATAATATTCGTCGACAACTTGCTGTATTGCTGTAAAATAAATACACTTATGAATAAATCACTACACTTACTCGTAGATAAGAAATTTTAATCCTTTTCTTCAAATTGATGTATATATTTGACATCTTATCTAGAAATAACCTGAATGCCAGACACTCTTCAGGTTCTGCACTAATATTATGATATTCAACTGATTTTGAGAACAAAAATGAAAGGAGCTACAAAATTTTAAGCAGGAAATACAAATCATAAACTGTAATGACTATAATCCGTCACAACTCAATGAGGGGGACAAAGTAAGGAGTAGGAAAAGGAATAAAAATAATGGACGCGAATACCTACGTGTCCTAGAACGTACCTTAGTAACCTAGAACCCACTACATTAAAGGTGCCGACGCTCAGTGTCCATACTATACGTACTTATACTACATTGGCTGAAAAGTCCCGGGATTTTTAATGAAAACAAGCGTTTTTTGGGCAAAGTTATATTTATTCCTCAACATAGTTGCCTTCAAGGGCGATACACTTGGTATAGCGATTTTCCAACATTTCGATGCCCTTTCTGTAGTACGAAACGTCCAAGCCTTCGAAATACGCCTCGGTTTCCGCGATGATTTCCTCATTCGATGTGAATCTCTTTCCCTGGAGCCACTGCTTGAGGTTTGGGAACAGATAATAGTCGCTGGCGGCCAAGTCTGGAGAATATGGTGGGTGAACAATCAATTCGAATCGTAATTAGTCCAATTTGGCCATCATTTTCAAAGACGTGTGTGACAGTGCATTATCGATGGTACAGAACGAAGGCGAAAGTAGCGCCACTTAAACGACTGTAGCTTGTAAACGAATGAACGAAATGTCATGAAATTTCATACATAAATTAGTGACAGATGAACCTCTCGAAATGAATCATGTTCATTTTCTAGTGGCGCCACGTATTGAAAAATCCTGGGACTTTTCAGCCCATGTAGTTCTGTGTCGGTGTCCCATGGAGCGGAAATTTACAGCCGAACGGAACAGCGCGACCAATCACAGTCATTACTCTGCTTTCTTTTTTACAATTGTGATTGGTCTCGTTGTTCCGTTCTATGAGTGCACTTCCATAGAGCAGAAACTGGCAATGGAACTCGCGGAATCAACATGACAAATCACAGATATTCCGTTTTTTTTCTTACGCTTTTCCTAAATTTATGTTCCATTGAACGGAATAAGCAAAAGCGAAACACGCGGAAATATATAAAATCATACTTTTTGTGTTATTTACAATAAATAATGTAATAATAAAAATAGTTTTAATGTAAATATAATAATGTATATAATAAACTGGTAAACATTAGAACATCTTTAGCAGTAAAATATTTTTAACGTATGGCTTCTGCACTTAGAACGCGGTAACATTTGCCGCGCGGCGAAAATTGACAATAGCCAATCAACGTCTTATTTGCTCGGAAATAATAGAAATATTATTTCCACCGCGCAACAAAGTTGAATACAACCCAACTTTTGCTACACGGTAGAAGTAATTCATATTATATCATTTCTAAAAGTTATGTGCATGATCAGCCCAACTTAAGGGAGTCGATTGCATTATCATCGAATATTCTCACTTCTTGTACTTTTATCTCGCGATTGATTGTAAGCATAGTGAAAATACGATATCCCTATACTCACAAAAGTGAAAATTATAGATATTGGTGCGAAATGCAAGTGATACATAACCATAATGATACATAACTTTTTTTGTTGTGGCGCACGTAATGCATAGTCTATAATAAGTAGTAGCAGTAATAAAGGGTCTTTCAATAAGGACACTCGATTTTTATGTAAATAAAACAAGTTATGTGTGAGATATCCACTCAATTTTTTTTTTATTTGAAAGAATATTTTATGGCATTAAGTATGGAATATAACATCGCTCAAATGTCCGCCGCGGCTTCGCTTGGTGACACGTATTCGGGCGATCCAATTTTCAATGACTTTTTTGCATAAATCTGGCTGAATTTGTTGGATGGCGTTTATTATGTGACTTTGAGAGCATCAATTGTTTGCGGTTTATTTGTATAGACCTGATTTAAGATAGCCCCAAAGGAAGAAGTCTAAAGGCGTTAAATCGTATGATCTCGGTGGCCAGTTCACATCGCCACCGCACGAGATAACCATGTTCTCGTCCATCGAGGCATGCGGTGTATGGCATATAGCGCCATCCTGTTGGAACCACATGTTATCGGTATCCATTTTAGGCCACAAGAAGTTGCTTATCATCGATCTGTAGCGCTCGCCGTTGATGGTTATGGCAACGCCCGCTTCGTTTTAGAAGAAGTACGGATCGATGATTCCGCCAGACCAAAATCCGCACCAAACAGTGACTTTCTCGGGATGCATTTGGAGCTGGTGTATCTCGCGTGAATTGATATCATCCCAAATTCAACAATTTTGCTTGTTCACACATCCATTCATCCAAAAATGGGCCTCATCGCTAAAGATGATTTGTTTGGCGAAATTTGAGTTAACTTCCAACTGCTCCAGAACCCAATCAGCGAACACACGACGTTGTCTATGGTCATTTACGCCCTTAAGTTCCTGGGTCAGTTGAATTTTGTAGGGGTGCAGACCCAAGTCCCAACATAAAAATTCGCCAAGTTGAAATCGCAGAAAGGCCAAGTTCTCGTGAACGACGAGAAATTGACCACCTCAAGTTTTCCCGTACACTCTCACTCACAGCAGCGATTTCAGCAGACCTTGCGTTTCGGCGACGTACTGGTGTTGGCTGATTATTTATCGAACCTGATTATTTGATCGATTATTTGACTCGAATTTGGCCATCAAATGTCGAA
>Ga0157364_1006091_pt1 | contig 12354 bp, 4 predicted proteins | sample AttsexASBM2_FD_111476 | JGI IMG/M metagenome (GOLD analysis project Ga0157364, IMG submission 111476) | Fungus gardens microbial communities from leaf cutter ant in Ribeirão Preto, State of São Paulo, Brazil - Atta sexdens ASBM2 | ecosystem: Host-associated > Fungi > Mycelium > Unclassified ...
ACACACACACACACACACACACACACACACACACACACACACACACACACACACACACACACACACACACACACACACACACACACACACACACACACACACACACACACACACATCCTACAACAGGAGAGAAGAACGGTGAAGGGAATAAGTGGAGAGGTTCGAATGAATCTTTATCGTCGAACGTCGAGCTCCAAGTTTTCATAACGTGCTCACTCCCTGCTGGGAGCCCGATTTAATTCCCCCTTTTTCTGATTTTCAGTTTGACTTGCCGGCTTAAGAGGGAGGGTCTTCGTTTACGTACGATGGATTATATATCGCGTTGGGAGTAGGAATGATTGAAAGTCTGTTTCAGTTTTATCGGTCATAAGAGCGAAGTAGAAATTGCAATTATTCGAAGTTGGTAATTTATCAAAAGTAAAAGTTTTGCAATACGTTAATTGCATTATTAACTTCTTTCGCATAATACGAAATATTCAAATTCTAATTATTTACATTCACTATGTAATAGATAAAATTTTTAATAGAATATTTAAATAATTGTTTGCGGTGATTTAAAATATATACTTTTAATTATTTTAAAAGCTCTCTATACATTTAAATAAGGGCAAATAAAATATTAAATGAAATGTTTTCACTATTAGGTAAATGTAGTTCAGTCGTTCAAGGCTTAATTAATATAATTAAATTCAACCTCATTACCCGATTGGAAATGTCAATAGACATATTTAACGAGAATCATCACGCGTCATGTAATTGTTAAATCGATCGTAACACCAGTCTGTTCAAATCTAGGGCGCGGTTTACGCGATTTTTTGTCGCCCTAAACAATTTCCTCCGTAAATAGTTTCCCCCGGAGCTCAATCGATCACTTTTGTCCTCGGCGTCGACGTAGTACGCGGCAGTTACAGTAACATCCCGAGAGCACCGAGAAGCGATTTTACGGGCGACGAACTCCAATTCACCGCCCTATGCGACAGCCACCCTCTACCGAATTTTCGTTGCAGGTGGCAAACATTTAAAAATTCTTTCAGTGTGGATTTCGCTGCACGCGAGTGTGTTGGTTTTTGTTGCTTACTGAGGATATCGTGTTGTGTAAACAGATTAGTACTACCCGTTTGACAGGTTTGTTGGGTTTGTATTCTTTTCTGAAGACGTCTGTTTACATAGGATGTTCCTACGAGAAATAATCTTCTGTTAAGGAAGTAAGTATAGGGGTGAAATGAAGTAAACACAATTCATCCCACGCAAGATGAAAAAGCAAATTTCAATTATAATGAGATATCTACAATTTAAGATATTATATAAATGAATGGGGAAATGAAAGCGGAAAAAAATCTTGTAGAAATTTTATGTAAAGAATTAACATGAATTAGTCCAATTGCATTAAAAAAGATAATAAATCTTAAGATATTTCTTCGGCTATACTCGTCGTAGCGATTCGACGCGACCATCTCAGATCAATCCGTCGTACCTTCTTATCGTGGCGACGATCAATAAAGTCCCGGGAAGAAGAAAGAATCCGTTCTCCCTTCGCTGGCTGTGACGATGATGACGACGACGATGATGACGAGAACGAGAATGTTACCACGACCGGGTGCGGCTGATGGTAGAGGTAGCGATGGTGGTGGATATAAAAAGAAGAAGCGTAAAAGAAGCCAGGCTATAACCCCTCTTCTGGAGGGGTTGTTGAGGGAAAACGCAGTGGTGGTAGACACCGAGTTGATAAGGGTTAATTTCGTACGAGAGGAGAACGGAGCGCGCAAGCAGGAGAGGGGAGGAGAGAGAGAGAGAGAGAGAGAGAGCAGAGGCAGCCTTGCGGTCCAACTGCGTCCGGTTGTGATTCTTGCGCCTGCCCCGGGAGTGATGTTCGTTGCCTCGATGGAGGATCCTTATTCTTCTCTCTGTTTTTCCCTCGGGGCCACCCTTGCACCCACTTCCGTCGGTTGGTCGCGCAAGCGCATTTCGATCCCATTCTGCTCAGTCCGCATCAACGCCTTGGCGAAACGTAACGGCGTGATCTCGACGGATTTTTATGCTCGCATTGAAAAAAGTCATTTCGCGAGAAAACTGAAGCCAGAACTCGAGAACGTAGACTTACAACGTTCGTCTGCCTTGTAGACATAGTTACAACGACCGACGATGCCATCAGCGTTCTTTCTTAATAATGCTGCGTCTGTGAGACCAATATGGAGTGGATTTATCCTACAATTTTACGAATGTCACCTTTACAGGTGCAGTATTCTAGCTCGTGCGGTACTAAGTGAGAATCCTGAAGGGATTAGAATTATTTACCTACACCTATGTTAAAATTCTTTTTGCGCTATGTGATAATAAATTACATTTCGTGTAATTAATTTTAAGAATTTAATGTTTCAACAAAAAAATATATTTTTAATTAAGATAATAAGAAGACAAAGACAGACAGATAGATTCATCGCCAGTATAAATTGAGTTTCATAAAATTGATCGTTTATTATAAGCAAGCTAGCAACGAATGTCTTAACGAATGTGCTTAAGTGAGTAAGGTGGCGTTTAGAAACAGCCGCAAACGACGAACTACATCTTCCAATTACTACGTCGCCCTCTTTCAGCGGGGTTTAACGACGAGAACGTTTATTGCTCGAGCCATTGACTGCAGGCATTCCAAGTCGATGGGGAGACTTTACGCGTTCGCGTGAAAACCCCGGAAGCCACAAAATAGATCCAAAGATTTTACGCAAATCTACCGTTCTCCCCTTGAAAATCGGGTTAAACTGCCGTCGTCAGGACGGACAAGTTGCCTTACTGCCATCGTAGATTCATTACTATCCTCATCACCCTCCTCTTTTGCTTTCGCTTCTCGTCGTTTTCGTGCTTCTCCCTTTTCGCCGAGAATTATTCGACTTCTCTTCCCTGCGTCAATCGGCGCGCATGGAGAATAATTATTCTCTGTAGGCTTACAGATAAAAGATCCCCTTAGCCTATTGCCCTGCTGAATACCTTATCCCTCCTGCTTTCTAACACGTCTCGTAAATCACGGTAATTCGGAAGTGTCGATGGCCCCCGCGGCGGTTCTTCGTGAATATGCGGATAATAGCGGTTCAAGCATTATAAATGAAGTTTCGTTTCAGAGAAATCTTTCAGAAATTAAAATATTTTTGTATTTATATGAATTAAAATATATTTGTATTTATATGAATTTATTTTATATTTTAACATACAATAGTATTTATTAGGAACGCAAATATACTTTTTTCTATATCAGTTTTATTATTATGTAATCTATTATTCGCCGAATACTAATTTTAATATCTATCTTACAAAAGTTTAGTATGTAGTTTTCAGAATTTTTCCAGATAAAAATATATATTAACTGTACTTTAAACCTATATTTAAATTATTAATATGTTAATATTTTCTATTATTACAAATTTCTTTTTATTAATTTACTTTTAATGTACTTTTAAAGCAATTTTTGAACAATTTTGAAGCTGTGCGCGGAAATAGATTGAAATATAATATGTATTGATTAGAAGGAATTTTAATTAGGGAGATAAATTTATTTATAATTTGAATTATGAATCCGATTATCTGTACCTGTTGCAGAATAATAGCTTGTTGTGATAATTAATAATTTTTATTATATGAAAAAATATTTAATACTATTGCTCTAATTATTTAACTTAATTACATTAGCTGAATTGATATTCATCACGCTTCTTGATCTATTACCGACGATATTTTCATTTAGCAAAAGATGTTTTCCGGAATGATAATGAGATTGAGGAAAGGCAGACACTTTCAAAAAGCATGGGGAGTTAAAGCACGGAAATGTCGAGCTAAATACGATTTAACCTTGCGGCAAAATTTCAAATGGAACACTTGCTTCATTAAGAAGCTTGGAACGTCGTCTGAATAATAAGTGAGAAAGCCGGCGGCGCGGGATTAGGGCGAATAAGTCGTATTTTAATTTCTACAGCGCGCCGAGGACTTATCGTCTTTCACAATTGCGCTCCGAACAGGAAAAGCCTTTGTCGATTCAATTTCAAATAGATGCCGGCGAATCGAAGGTAATTGGATTCTGGTTTATTAAGAGATACTTTATTGGTGTGCGCAGATGGTCTCAGCAAGAAGAAGAAGAGGAAACTAGGAGGCATAGGCGGCATTTATTCCGGCGTCTCGGTTTCGCAACTTCTGGCACAACGGGAGAGAGCTATTGCCGCGGTTGCGGCATCTGGAGTTCAAGGTTCACCGGTGCCTAATGGATCGCAGGTAATTGAGTCGTAGTTTTAATTGAATCGCAAATTACGCGCCTCCTTTTTGAGTCAGCAGTTGTGCTTTTTGCTGAACGTTTGATACAATATCGAATAATATAAATTTATATTTTACTCATTTAAAAAATTTTTTAAAAAGTCAATTGTTCAATTGTAATACGAGTTACTAAACATCTTATCTGATAAACAATACACATTATTATCTTTATATTATTAGCATTTATTCAAGTATTTAAATATAATTATTTCATTTTTAGGTATGGCCAATCGCGATCCCAAATCTACAAGTCCAACAAAACGGACAACAAATCTGTCATCAGTCTTTAAGTTCGCCTTCCCAGAATCATGACGTGAGCAGTTGTGCGAGAAATCCTCAGCAGAGGTTAAATCAACATAATATGTCAGGCATGCTGATGAGTAACCCGTTGATTATGAATCAACAGGGTACAAATTTTAATAATATGACTCAACAACAACAGCAGCTTTTACAGCAGCAACATCAACAACTTATACTACAACAGCAGCAGCAGCAGCAACAACAACAACTCATTCAGCAGCATATATCGCAGCAACAGCAACAATCGCAGCAGTTGTTGCCGCATCAGCAACAGTTACAACACATGCAAATTTTACAAGAACAGCAGCAGCAGCAGAATACTGTAGTAAATCAATTAGCACAACAGCAGACGCCTCACTACATTAATCAGTTAAATCAGCAGTCATTACATGTAATGCAACAACAGCAGCAGCAGCAGCAGCAGCAGCAGCAGCAGCAGCAGCAGCAGCAGCAGCAGCATTTAAATCAACAGCAGCAGCAACAACAAATGCATTTGCAGCAAATTCAAAAGCACAATATGCAACAGCAGCAGCATTTAGTTCAGGAAGTGGATCAACAACAATCGGCAAATTACAATACTCAACATTCTGTTGAGAATTATGCGCATCACATGCAGCCGTCACAAATATCAAATCAAACCGTCCTTCATCCGCAATTACATCAACTTCATCAACATCAAATGCAATCACAACAGTCGCAACAAAGTCAACACGCTATGCAATCTCAGTCGACGGATCCCTTCCAGATGCAGATTCATCAGCAGTTACAACAGCAGCAACAACAGCAACAACAGCATCAGCAACAAATGTCGCAAGTGTGCATTCAGCCGCAATATTCAAATCAACAATTGAATCATCACTCCGTAGACATTATGCAACAGCAAACAGGTTCTGCTGTCATGAGCAATATCAATACTATCGACCTTCAAAATAGGCATAACCGAACGTCGTCAGTTGATGAAGATCTAAATGCGAAACAATTTCAACAGCAGCAGCAACAACAACAGCAGCAACAACAGCAGCAACAACTTTTATTACATAATCATTCTATGCAGCGACACCATGTAGTTCAAAATGGTGGTTTGCCTAATAATCCTCATGAGAATGTTCAGCGGATGTATGCTCAGAATCAAGTACAATATCCAGCTCGGAATTTTGATTCTTCGAAGGGAACGAATACGGATGCCAAAATGGGACATCAACAACAGTTTCTGTCCAATCATACAGGACGAAGCCCGAATGCCAGTCACACCGTTGAGGTGCAGCAATCTGGTATGGGACCAAACGGGCAGTCCGGCAATATGCATTTTAACAATAGAACACCGCCGTGGCAACAAAATCGTGCCACGGTTGCATCCCATCAACCGTCCGTTGTCACGGGTCAAAATGTTACTTGCAATTCGTTTGACCGTGTACCACCGCTTCATCATCACATTCCACAGCCTTCCAATTGGACGGATGAGGCTGCACGGAAAAAGGCAAAGTCGAATAAAATAATAGTGAAGAAACAGCGGCAGCATGGTGTCGCTGAATTGTCGAGAACGAATAACGGATTAGAACACTCGGCACCGAGTCCAGTAGATGAATTCAGCGAGAACAATCAGCAAAATAACAGTCAGATAGGTTCGACATTCAACAGCAATGGCCCTTCGTTCCTAGAGGATCCCAGCGGGTACCTCGCTCAGCAAACGGCGTTGCTAAACAGTACAATATCACGACAGACCGGTGTTAGTAGTTCCCAAGTGGGCATGTTGAACAATAACTCGAAAGCATTATCTCAGACCAATCATGGTATGCATATGTCTACTACTTATATTCCTCAACCAAAGCCTTCCTGTATCGCCAGTCCCACGAGTACCTCGTCATTCGCTTCCGTAAAAAATCACGCAACTTCACCGGTTGTTGTACATAGCAGTATGACACCGACATCAAGCAGTGGCACGGATTCTGAGAGCAGTCCATGTCAAGGCTGTGTCACCAGTGCCGACACACAATCCTATATTCAAGATCAATATAAGCAGCAAATGCAGCGACAGTACCTGATGCATACGGATCAGCGTGAAGATCCTGTTACTTCGTCGACGTTCGGCGAGCGATATCAAACAAGTAATCAACCACAAGCTGATTCCAGACCGATACAAGGTGGTACTGTGAGCACCAGTCATGGATCTCCTATCGGCACGAATAGTCCGGCTAATTCGGATACACCAGCAGCCTCGACACCTGGAATTTCGCAGCCGGCAACCCCGCAAAGTCTTATCTCATCGCAACCAGCGACACCACATAGTTATTCGCAACCGCCGACACCTCATTCGCATGTCTCAGGCCAAATGCCATCTCAAACACTAACTCCACAAGCGCAACAGCAATTGTCGCAATCCTTGATCGGCAGCATTCAAGAACAAAGATCAGAAACTCCAAGTTCTGGTACAATGAGTTCCAGTGGTATTCCACCTAGCACGTCGCCATCACAAATGTCCTCTTCTACATCAGATAATTTAACATCACAAATGAAACGGCAAATAACTAGGCAAAATTCTCTAGATGGCTATCAACCTCATCCACACACCGTCAATGCGGTCTCCAGGATACCCATAAATACTTTTAGTGGAACATCATCCGTGATAACAACTATGGCAAGCGGTCATACAGTTAGCAGTAATACGATTACATCTGTGTTAGCTGGAAGAGCAAACACAGCCACTGTTTCCATAAACACACCATCTGCGATACCGAATCCTGCTATACCCAGTCTTCTACCGAATAAGATACAGCATCAGGTACAATCTACGGCGTTGACAAATATGCCGGGTACTTCAGTTACGACTCACTCCCCTATTTCACTTAGTCAATCTTCGACGATGAATGTGTCTAAATCACCACTTGAAATGGTTCAGAGCGTTGTTAGTAGTATACAAGTACCTCAGACGAGCATAAACTCGTCGTTGCAGCCGCAAACGCAGCATCAACAGCAGCAGCAGCAGCAGCAGCAACAACAGCAGCAGTTTCAGCAGCAGCAGCAGCAACTTCAGCAGCAGCAGCAGCAGCAACATCAACCACAGCAACAGCAACATCCTCAAGCTAATGTTCAAGTTCATAACGTCCTTACTTCAGGTGGTATATTGAAACATCCTGCTGGATCGACGCTACCACCTGGTCATATATTGGTATCCAGCGGTGGTCAACTCATAATGGCGAGTACTGGATCGGCTATCAATGGTGTGATGGCGCCTCCTCCACCGAAAATCATTTCTAATGCTAATTCTATGCCACCGCTGTCAGTGTCGCCGATGGTTACTAGCGTGACCGGAGCTGTCAGTCAAGTAATCCCCGCGGTGGGTGTAGCTCAGCAAGTTATAGGGCAACCCACAGTGCTCGTGAATACTATTCAGACTCCAGTGTTGATTCAACCTAGCGTAATGACGATGGACAGTATAGGCCAAAACGTACAGATACCACATCTGACGGTTGCTACTGGTAACGTTATACAAAACACTCAGTCGATTATTGACGCTAATCAGGACGTATCTAGGACAGTCGGTGCCAATCAAGGCATGACAGTAAATCGACAACCAGCACTCTTATCGCCGGAATCAACGATGACCAAGAAAAAGGCGTATAAGAAACGAAAAGCGAATCCACAAACCGTGGCGTCAATGCTACACATCGCTTCGTCTCAGCAGAATGCTGGTATGTTGATGCAGTCGCAATCAAATTTCGCCCAGCAAAACTTTCAAACTCAGAGCATAGGTGGACCCATGCTCCAGGCGTTAACTATTGTGCCTGGTAAAGGCGGGGCACCGGCGCAGCTTGTAATGAATGGTCAGACCGGCGCAGCATCCGCGCAATTCAACGCTCAACAAATAATCACGAATCCTCAACCAACTCAGCAGATAAATCTTCTTCAACCGGTGAACTTATTAAATGGCGCGGCTGGAATGGTTCAGAATTTTCCCACTATTCAGCAATTTATCGTGCCTGGTTTGGGTAGCATGGTAATGTCTGCAGACGGAACGGCTACGTTATTGCAAGATACGGGTAATATTGGGATGCAGTTTCAGATACAGAATGTTAATGGTCAGAACGTATTGACGCCGGTACAAAGTCATAGTGGTATATTCAATCCGAGTCAAAGCATATTGGCCGCTGGTCCAGCCGGTATGGTCATAAGAGCGCCGCAAGCGACTGGTGGAAAGATAATTCAACAGCACAGTCCAGGAGCGCAGTTTCTTTCGCCGAATAGTGGCCAGTTCCTAGTGAATGGTACAACATCCTTCGGGAATCAACTGAGCCCGATAGTTGCCAATGTTAGTCCGAATCAGCAAGTGACATTTAACACCTCGCAAGTAAGACCGTCAAACATGCAAGGTCAGCAGGAATTCATACAGATGAATGGACAAACACTTATGGTACCTTGCGCGACCGCACAAAACATAGCTGTCTCATCAGCGTCGAATCAACAAAATACAACTTTTGTTCAACAGAATACAACGATCGTACAGCAACAAACGACCATGGTCTCGAACAATCAGATACCAAATTTTCAAAGCGCAGCTTCTAATGGCGGACAAACTGTCGATCCTTCTTTAAATCTCGATAATCAGTCGTATATTCTGAGTTCCGGTATGATTCAGGGTAAAGCGGCGTCATCTTCTCCGAAAAGCGGCGTAAATTCGCCGTCATCCGATCAAAATGTCGAACAACAGCAATATGTGCTCGCTAGTAGTAGTACGACGGTCGTGGAAAAAACGGCTCAACAAAACGAACAACACAGCCCGTTGATGGCGAGACATTCTGTATCGACGCAAACCGCAGGGAACCAAACGAACGTGGCGCAATCGACGATGATGCGGCAAGGATCTCCTCCCGACACAACCACTCATAGTCCAGGAAATAGTCAGAGGTCTAATAGTCCGGCTGTGGATACTACTACACACGGTGCAGCATCGCCAGCGCCTCCAATTACCGCTAGACATCATTCATCGTCTACGGTAAAGAATAATTTAAAGCAAAAGTAGTTTATTCAATGATCTAAAACATACATTTCATCTCTTGAGAAAAAATTTTTTGGATTTTTTATTTTATTTTTTTTATTATTGTAGCAAAAAACAAGATTTTTATCTCGATAAAAGAATTATGTTCATTAATTTCCATATCATGCGCAATTTATTTTCAGCCTATGGTTCATTGCGTATCGAGCAGCGAACCGGACTCAGGCGACACACAGGTAGCATCGGAGGATTGGAGAATGCAGGGTATCGCCACCAAGGAAATTACGTTAAATCAACCGAGTTTACACGGAAAGACCTACGTAGAGTCGACAGTGACAACTGGGATCCAGGTTGGTACCCACGTAGAGCAGGTCAACCGTCATCTAACTGTAATAGACATGCACCAGCCGGCTGATACGACACACCCAGAAAACACATACGCTGACTCACAGGAGCATATGGACACTTCATCACCAAATCATTCCATTAATTCAGACACAATGGACCACTCTACCGTGGAAGATCAACTAAACGTCAGTAAAGAAATGACGGATGTTTCTTATTCGGAGATCGAGGTCAATCCGTTACCAATCATAGGTCACGGTCATTACCAGCCAATCCTTTATCATGGCCAGCATTATGTCCCTAATGCGAATGTTTATCGACAGCAAGCCTTAGTGCCAGATCATTCTCATTACACTATGTTGCCGCAAATTAACGGCAAATTCGACGACAAATCGTGCGTCGATAGCAATCGTGTTAATACTCAAATCGTGCAACATGTCATGGAGCAAGACGAGATCGAGCAAAATTCCGAAGAGAAATCATTGGAACGATCAAATACCAGTGTTCCTTATTGTCCGCAGAATGTTGACTATTCGCAAAAATTTGTTGGCATCGGATCATCCGGCTTATATCCACATTTGTATAATTATAGGTCTGACCCTAATGGTATTGCTGTTGTTAATTACACACCTAATAAGCAAGCCTATATTAATCCATATGTTTACAATCAATTCATATATGCGCAAGAAGGCGATGATGCTGAGGAGAGTGACTCATCGTCGGATGAATAGTCGCACACCTTTCTTTTCGCGCGGGCTATAAAATTCATATTAATTTTGTAAATTGAATTCAAACGATACCAGTGGCATTATTAAGTTGCGATTGGTTTATATTTGATAATATTAAGTTTGTAATTAGTTTGTATTTAATAATTTTTACATCCGCGCTGTGGCGTGAGAGCGCATACGCTGGTTTATTCGTAGCGTTATTATTTAAATCGTATATTATTGCAATAATGTAATTGTATTATTAATCGTGTGTTGATCGGATTAATCAGGAAATTATTCCTTTTTATATAACAACGAAAAAATAAATTTTTACTGAACAGTATTTTCTGATAAAAGTTATATGATTCTGAACATATACCTGATGAAAAATTACCTTGCAACATAAGCATGCGTAAACAAAGTTTGAGTTTGTTCTCTTTTGGTATCATTATCATTTGCATGTATCGATAAATTAAATTTGTCGCGTGATTTCTGCATTAAAAGTATCGGAGACAAAGAACCAAAATACTATAACTTTCAAATCTTCCAAGTAAATTTCTTTTCTTTTAATTTTGTCTTTTATCGTTATTTTTCTACTTTTCTTTGTTTAGATTAGAATTTTGCAAAATGCTCTTGTCTCCTGTGCTTGATCGGAAGAAACTGTAAAGTTCTTGTGGACCGTGATATGGAATTTGAAAAAAGAAAAACGATAATAGGGCGGCATTGAATGATACACTGAAATGATATAAGCATGCGATTGGTAGGTTTGTGCCTGAGTTGATCGAGTTGTATTTGACAGATCTATACGTCAGAGACATTGAAGCAAGCCGAAGGTGTGGTGAGCACGGTGAGGTGCGAGGGCAGGGAACATGCCCTCGGCCGCGGAATCAAGCGAAAGCTGGACTCCATCCATTCCATGCATTCTACTCTGCATGAAGACCAAGATGGTCAGTATTGTATGGTACTCTTAGATATTAATCATATACGAGTAGTCTCGCTTAGTGGCAAAAAATATTCTATACAAAGAAACTTTAACAATGACAAGCAACATAGATTTATAATAATAGCTTTTAAAATTTTTAATAAAATAATATACTGTGATTAAATATTTTCATATATTTTGAAGAAATGTTAAATATTTTATTGAATTATATTATTTTGTTAAATATCTCGTAAGAAAGTTTCTTTGAAAGAATATTTTTTATTAGTTGCTATTTTTGTGACAGTGAGAAACGTGAAACATCGATCGTTGTTTCGTTGATTCATTCGTATTGATTTTTTAATTTACCTACGAGAGAAAGACGATGATTTCCGTTGCTCTTTGTCATTAAATAATTATCGAATTACGAATGTTACTATTAAGAGTGCTTTAACTATACAACTTCGCCATTAGTAGAATCAATAATTAAGAAACGTGCTGTAAATTATCAAATTATCATTTGTATTATTCAACTTTGCTTGCCGCTTTCATCGAAAATCATTTATGCCATCATTTTTTTGCTCGCTGTAGTAATTTATTTATTAATATATTATATCGCTTATATGCATGCTTAGTAATATCATTGCATGGTGAAATACACGCCTGCTGCATTGAAATTGCTTTGGTAATAGTTTTTTTTCGCAATATTTAGAATTTTGCGCACTAAACGCAGGCGCAAAAGTGGGCTGAGAAAAATCGCTTCCTTCTTCATATCGCGAGATATTAAGCCGGAAAAATGC
>Ga0157364_1006092_pt1 | contig 12353 bp, 7 predicted proteins | sample AttsexASBM2_FD_111476 | JGI IMG/M metagenome (GOLD analysis project Ga0157364, IMG submission 111476) | Fungus gardens microbial communities from leaf cutter ant in Ribeirão Preto, State of São Paulo, Brazil - Atta sexdens ASBM2 | ecosystem: Host-associated > Fungi > Mycelium > Unclassified ...
ATAAACATATATATATATATATATATATATATATATATATATATATATATATATACATACATACGGCCATACATGATATAGAGGAAAGTCACTAATATACTGATATAAATCTCCTAAAGAGACACCTGCTTATTTCGGAAACTAACTTTATTATAACAGAAAGAATAATTTAGCTGAAGTATCTAAACATTTAGCTAAATACCAGATCTGAAAATAATTTTGTTGAACCATCAAAATAATTACGTAAGAATTTCAAACATGATGATGAACAAAGTTTTGACATGCTTAGTAACCAATTTGAGTGTCCTACATAATTTTGTTTTAAATTATTTTGGTGAGCTAACAAAATTATTTTCAGATTTATATCTGATAATATATTTGATCTAGATAATTTTTAGCTACTTTAGCAAACTCATTCTTTCCGTGTCAGTACACGCATTAAATGTAATTTCATTTCTACCACGGGACAAATTTTAACATCGTATTGAATTTATTATTTTGATCGAAAGAGAAATAGAATGAAGAATAACTATACGCTGAAAGAGGATTTTCAACCGGTCGCTTGTAATAACGCGGCCCACGCATGCTTGTAAGTAAATGGCGATTTTTTTATCTGAATAGAATTATTATTACAAATATTTTAGCAAGCAAATTAGCTGTTTTCCACAAGCTTCGCTTTGTCCAAGAATCAAGATGGATTTCAAGATTCTGGAACAAAGATACTGGAGCGAAAAAAAACTTGACCAGTAATATGTAAATTCAAATTTAGCAAACATAATTATTTAAGTGAAAAACGAAAATGGGTTTCAGTGAAAGATACGCAAATGGCGGAGTATTTCAACCATCCTCATTATCTAGAGGCAGGATAAGCTGCTGTTTTGCGGATAATACCATTGTTTATTATTATCCGGGTAAAAAGTAACGAAGGTAACACTATCTGCGTTCCGCAGTGGCATCCAAGAAAGTAAAAAATGGTATTGTAAATTATGAATTGGTAGGCCATGCTAGAAATATCCCTAGTACATTTATACTTAGATTTAAATTTTGAAGCATGTTTAATAGCAATCACGATATATATGACACAGAAAAATATTCTATTATAAAGAATAATGATTATTTAATTTACTTTCTTTCTTTTATCGATAACGATTATCTTTAACAAAGAATATTTTGTTGATAATAATCTTAAAATATACTTATAAATTTTAGAAAATGTCATTATTGTATACTCAAAATAGAAATTTATTTTCTTTTATAGAATATTATAAATTGATGGAAGAAGCGTTTTTATAATAAGCAAATCAAAATTTGTTTTAATTGAATAATTTTGATTAAAGTATTAAACTCTTACTGGGATTTAGAATATATTTTAAATAAATTTGATGAATTTATGTAAGAACTTATAATAGATTTATGGATATATATGAACCCTTAAAATACTTGAAACAAAGTAATTATTATTTGCATACAATATGTATTTTTCTGTAGGTAAATTAAACTAACATATCCAAATACTGTTACATTTATCGACATTCAGAATGTGGTCGCGGTCTTTAGATATTAAAAACGAATGTTTTCTATATATTCGAAATTGACATAACTTAATTCTTCGCTTATATATATACGTATAATTTTATTAATTTATTTCGTATTACATATAAGTAATCTATATTTTGTTCGCTTACATCGCGTCATTATAGAAACACAAGTATTTGCCAAGTATTTGCTATATTTAACATAATAAAATGAAAATACGCAGTTTAATAAACTTATCAAACAAACCTTGCGTTCCATTTTTGTGTTCCAATGTTTGTGTTCCATTTAAATTGTATAAAATCTTCCGTGAAACTTCAGAATGCAATAATGTAATAATTTTTTAATTCCTGCCTTTATGTAAAAATCGATCAAGAAAAGAAAGATTTGTTTTGGAAGTCAAACTTTAATAAATGCGTTTAATTCGACTTCCATTATTCCTATTAATTAGTTAAAAGCTTTCTGGTTCTCTCGAATAATAAAGAAGCAAATAACTTTTAATAATGTAAATATTACATTAAGTTGATTTACAATGTATTCATTTTATCGAAACAAATAATTATGTATTTATTCGCGGAGATTAATACGATATGACGGGTATCTAGTAAATAATAAAAATCTTATTATAATGAATACATAGGATATATTAATAATTCTTTTCATTTACTAGTTGAAAATATGTAAAAGAACATAATTCTATTCAATTTAGTAACAATTTCTCACATTTTCTTAATCTATTTTTGATAATTTCTAACGTGTCAATCTCTATTTTGTTAAGGTTCTTTTATTCTTATTTTAATCGCCAGTACAAACTGTATGCTCGGATAATCCAATTAAAAAGCTGTCTGAACAAATCGAGATGTAGTTTCGTTACGAACACAATTTCCAATATGCAGAGCGATTTTGGAAGTCGATGGCAAAAAGTATTGTTGAGTAACGACGAAAAGTTCGCAAAACACAAAAGCAATATCATGATTTAAGCAAGTACCTTATGGACTCTCTCTAATAACATGTTTTCGTTCATTGATTTCTTTATATTATTTTTCCTTTAAGCTTCAGTATTTTTTAAATAAGATTAGAAAAGAAGAAACGTCACTGATATTTTCGAAGAATTAAATAAAAAATATTTTTATATATATGGAGCGTTGGAAGAAACAAATTAAATAATGTTCTTATCCTTGTTTATTTATAATTTGATATTATTCGTAATTATGTTTATAATTAGATGTTTACTATTCAATTTTGATCTAAGCACTTTGAATCAATCTTTAATAGTTTGAGGTTTGATAATTTTTAAAATATTCCTTGAAAATTAACGAAATTTATGTGCCTTTTTCATTTTTACTAGACAACACAGGCATGCGTGGCACGCACGCTATTTACTTTTAATAACATATAAATATACAAATATACAAATCAATATAACGATAATCTAACTTTTATGAATTATCTTAACACTTTATGCTGATAGTTACTCTTGCAGATAATGAATTCGACTATCGACTATTTAACACATAAATTTTATTATAGGAAAAAGGAGGATTTTGTAATAATTTCATAATATTAAATTATACAATATAATATGGTTTTTTTAATATTACATAATGTACATTATTAATTGGAATTAATTTTCACATTATATTACACGTATGTAATTTACGTACTTAATCATTATGATAACAAGAAATTGATTCTTACGTTAATTAGTGATACACGTGTCTTGAATCCTTGCTCCGGATTTTTAGACTGTCGGAAGACGGTACCTTGATTGGTTGGAATTTAAAGAGCTTAACCGATTATCGATGAAAGACTCGCACAGTTTAACCTTTCATGCACGACCTATGAAAAATCTGATATCTACCCACATGATGGAATTTAAATAGCCATCCTTTTAATAATCCTGCTTGTCGATTAATTGATGAAGAAAGATACGTTCTATCGCATATGTTTTTTTGAATTTACACATTCATAATGCACGAATGTTAACCTCAATGTATCTTTGAATCTATTAGATATTTAATTTCCCAGACAATCCGCGAAATTATTACGACGATATTGAAAACTATAAATAAGTTATATAGTTATATAGTTTCTGCAATACAAAAGTATTTTTTCATATTGGCCAATATGAATCCGTCGTGAAAGATATCCACATGTGTTCGTGTATGATGTGTATATACTCGATGGAATTTTCTGTAGCTCGCATTAAGCCACGATAGTTTAAGTAACAGCAATCGACATTCCAAGTATACGAGTTTGCTGGAGCTATTGAAGAGCTGCGAGCTGTCGTTTCCCTTTCCGCCGTCGGGAGTAGCAAATGTCTTTGCCATTCAAGTAGGAAAGACACTTGCAAAGTGTAGCCGTGTCGATCGCGATCGACGGGTATAACAGTGCGAGAGATCGACACAAGTTCGCTCTTTTGTGCGCCTGAAATCCCGATGTTATGCAAATTCCGTGATAATTCTAGGCATTTTTCATCCCCTCGTCACATCGCCGTTCTTTTCTTCTTTTTTTCTCCTTTCTCCTTGCATTTTGCTCAGGTTTGAGTTTATTCTTTTTATTACGCGATTGTGTAGAATGCTCTCAACACAACAACAATCCAATCTTATAAAAGATATTTTAAGAAAAATAATATCTATAAAAGATAGAAGGATAAAGAAAGAAAATCTATAAAAGATGTTAGAAAAATATAATAATATCGAAATATTATATGAATGAAAGTTATAATTTCATTATATTATTTATTTTAATTATATAAAATTTTTTTTTATTCTGATATGTTAAACGAATTAATGAATTTTGTTTCGTTTAAATATGTAGTTTTTATGTAATTAAAACAAATTTTATTTTGAAATAAAAAAGCCGATTTATCTCTCTCTCTCTCTCTCTCTCTCTCTCTCTTGCTTCCTTATTTCGAAAACCACTATACTAAAATTAAGTTTTCTAGAAAAGGGAAAATTTTATTTTTCAATTTAAAAACAGAAAATTATTGCCTAATCAAATAATATCGGCAAAAAGAATAAATAATTCTTAACAAAGGTGATAAAATATCATTTTTGTCATTTTCATTTCACAATCTTAAAAAAAATCACCCTTTCTGAGTTTTGACAGATTTTGATGATTTTTTAAAGTTAAGTCTATTTGATGAATAATAAAATGCTATTTATTATAGATACTTAACTCATTCATAGATATTCAATAATTTAAAAAATCATATTTTTTAAATTGTATCATTTTTGAAGTAAGAGTGCGACAAACAATTTCATATCGCTGTTACTTGTAATTTAGGAATTTAGGAAACCAAGATTGATTTAATGCAAAATTAAAATTATTATTTATTGAGAAATACATACAATACTGTTAAATTCACGGATATTGATGTAAAAAAACCTTGATTTGAAGCTAATTCATTTTTTCAATTTATATAAACAATTATATAACGCCCTTTTTTTATATATAAAATTCTTGTAAGAATCATATAAAACTTCATTAAAATAGGAAAAGAAGCAAGAAATACATATATACACATTACATAAATACTTTAATTGTTACAATAGCATCAATAAAATGATTATTAATTTTAATATAGATCTTTAACGTATTTCTGCATTTCCTATTTTATTTATTAATATCTATTAAACTATATTTTTTAATCAAATATATTACTTATTATTTGTATCGTTCATCTAGCAGCATAATGTAAAATTTTCGGATTTCCAAAATACGCAAATTACCGAAATAATGAAGATGTTACTTCATATTGCTAATAATAATCAATATCATATTTCTGCACAAAATAATAATCCTTGCATAGCAATTGAAATTACCAATATAAATTGCATGCTCGCTTAATTTCTTCCTTTTAATATTAATTATATAAATTTAATTTAATCGCGTTACGCCTGATAATAGAATAATGTTGAAATATGAGCTTACGTTATACGATAATAACATGTTGCTATCATATATCTATCAAGGCTTGGTGAGAAGTAATCGAAATAAGAGTTTAAACGAAAATAGCGAGAGAGATCCTATTGCGATTGATGGGTGGCACTAAAGGAAAGGGCCAGATACGAAAGAAGAGAGATGCGCTTTTGGAAAACGTGTACCCTAAGAGTTTCTTCAAATACATGAATATTTACTCCGGGACGAGAAAAAATTTACTTTTCGTTTCCCACGAAATACGTCCATCCAACTTCGATCTTTTCGTGTCAGTTGGCCGATTTTGGCATCAACGCGGGGTGTTCACTTATGAACGATGACAGCAAAGGAACGTTCAAGGGTTTGTCGGAAGTGGATCCTGTATTTAAAGAAAGTCTCGTGAATAAAAATTTATATTCCGGTTTCTTTCCATTTATACACGCAATCCGGTTAATCCCATTCTCGTAACGTGTAATGATGCTTTTAAATTGGTGAGGATTGAGCCAAGCGATTTCCAAACTCCAAATGGGAGGGATTTGTATAAAATTTTTTTAAATTTTAATTCTTTTTTTACGAAATATAATGATAATCGCTCTGAAATAAATGCTCCGAGATTACAGTTTGGAATGTTTATATGTTTTCTGTGTAAAAACGATACTTTACGACAGCAGAGAATTTCGGCTGCTCAGCAATATGATTACGTATTAAAGCGAAATTAGGCCATCCGAATGTTCGATACAAGGATGGGAATAACGAGAAGAGTTATAGACACATGTTAGAGTTTCTCACGAAAGATGCCGCTAACTTTAATTGGTTTTCTGAGGAACGAGATCCTATTGCAACGAGATCCACTTAGAAATAAGGCACATCTCAATAGTAATTTGTCAGTCTCGTCAGAACGGATAAATGATGGAATTTTATCGCGCATCTTTTTCCAACGCATTTTTCTTTGACAAAAAATTGTATTTTGAAGTTGAACAGCTCAGTTCAATAATAAATAGCATTTTTGCAAATATAAGTAAAATTTAGACGATAAGGATAAATCATATAAGAGAGAAAATCCTATTTTCAAATCGGATCTTGTTACTTGATAATATTTATGTACAAATTTGCAAATATAGTTTTTAGTTATATAAACTGCGCGCTGATCCGGTTTGCCAGACTTAAAATAACGATTGAAACATAAACTGAACATAAATGGAAATGATGTTACAAATTACATTGATTGTAAATTTAATAAAGTTCAATAATAAGTAGCATTTTGCAATTATAAGTAAAATTTAAATAATAAGAATAAATCAGATAAGAGAAAGAAAATCCTATTTCAAATCAAATCTTGTTATTTAATAATATTTATGTTCAGTTTAGTTACACATATAAAATTTTCGAATACAGTATTTAGTTACACATATAAATTGCGCGTTAATTTGGTTTGTCGTTTGCAATGCCAGTGAATGCAAGTGAAACATAAAATAAACATAAACGAAAGTGACATCACAAACTGCACTGTCAATTTAATAATGATGTTGATAATTAAGTATCTTAAAATACTGCAAAGAATTTATTACGAGAAATCTCAGCTGGATATTGAATCTGAATCTGAATCTCATTGAAAAATGACGTTCTCTCACTAATTACTGGTTAGTACGATAAATATATATATATGTATTCCCACGCGTTTCGAATTGATGAAATGTCCGCATGGAATGAAAGAGATCCAGATTTTTATCTCGGCTGAGATATTTTTTATAAGTTCTTTACAGTTTTAAGATTTTAATTATTAGCATCATTATTAAATTGACAATCAATATAATTTATGATGTTACTTTTAATTTCATTAATATTTTTCGTAACAAGTTATTTACAGTGCTGATTAACATTATTAACATTATTACCGATTAATGTAATTTCTCTAATGTTATTTCTAACTTCAGTGCACAGAACTGAAAATTATAACTTATAATTAGAACTTATAATTAATTTCTTTAGGAGAATCTATGCTATTGTCAGAATCGCCATGTTGACTTGTCGCATGTGCATGACGCGTGCCATTGCATGGAATATGCTTAGGCATAATCCTTTGATAATGGGAGCGTTTCAGGTTTCACGGGTAATCCACTTCGATCGATATGATGGATTGTCTTTCGATTAGATATGGACGCATAGGAGATCCTTCGCAAGACGAAGTACCCGCTCGAGCATATTCGACGCATATATGAATACTAATCGCTTCTTATGAGAGATAACTTCCAGGGTGGGAGAAACATCACCTCTTTTAGGAAGAATAATAAATGCACCGATACCATTTTTTTCAACATTTTGTATTGTAAATATTAATGGTAGAGTGCATTCGAATCTTATAATTCATGCTTGTGTAAACAAAAGTTTCACCTCTCATTGAGATTTAAAAATAATTATTAAATATGCAATAATATGTTCATATTTTGTCGTGTAGTATTTAATATATTTTTTTCAATAAACAAAAGCCGACAGATATCTTTATTATTTTTTTAGATTACGTTTTCAGGAGATGTACTTGTGCGAAAGGTACTCTACATGGAAATTTCAACGTGATTTGTGTAATGGTCCTGGTTACACTATATACCGAAAAAAAATGCCTCAGCGAAAATTAATGTAAACGCATGCACTGTGGTCAGCCGTTTTATCAATTTGTTTTTGTGAAACTTGCCTCGCATAATCTCTATAATTTCTCGAATTTTTTTTCATGCGTATTATGACTTTTTCTTGTAACATATCTATATTGTATAAAATCTGATCTCTCGCACTTGTAATTCTTACAAGCAAGGCTCCTTACACGAGGGATTTATGTGTTTTCCTGCGTGCTATCCTGCGTGATTGTAAAACACGATTGACGTCGAATACTGTATTACGCGTCAAATCCGTCGCATAGAGACGCATATTCGGGCGAAATAAAAACTGCAGACGCGTCGAGCGTTGCACGATATAAATGTGATTTGCTGCAAAATAGCAAATGCAACGCACGACAGCTTCGTCGTTGAGCCTGTATAGCGGATACGAATCAACGTGACAGAATTTGTCGCACTACCTGTACCTTCCGAATACAATATCCCTTCGATACCTTACGACGAGATCACAATGTAACGCAGCTCATACTTTCCATGATTTGTCGTGATGATTCGTAGTCGAATCAAGAATATCCAATGGAATTTTGTCGAACATGTAGTAAGTGAAACAAATTAATATCGCATTTTGGATTTTCTATAAATAATTTGTTTCGTGATTTTGTTATTCGGATTTCTTCTCCGTTTAAGGAATATGTTTTGTTAAAATCGTTAATGATTAAAGTGGATTGTAAAATTAACGAGACAGAGCGCGACAATGTTTTATAAACAGCTGATTGATCTTCTAGCTGAAATAGATCTAAAATTGAAGAAAGATATTTCGGTGTTCCCAGTGGAGTAGCGAAACTCACGCCACTTTGTGTGAACGCTGACAACAATTTAAAGTTGTCACGACAGAGTCTTATAAAGTGTGATAAAATGACACGCAAGATTATTTTGTCTACCACAATGTCTTGTAATGTTGAAAAAAATTGTTTTCATATGGCTCCACTTCAACCACACTATTTGCACATTGATAATATTTTTCAAACGACGGCAGTATTTTATAGAGATTGTAACGATTAATAAAAATATAGTAGAGGATTAAAAGTTTATCAAGTATAACGGAAGTATAATGGAACTTCTTTTTCTGTTTTAAAATAGAAAAAAAAGTTTAAATTGAACGGGTAGATCGATAACAGATTTTGCTTGAAATTAATATAGTAATTAAAGGATGTACCGTAATTAAAAGATCAGTTACTCGCTGATTCTTACTAAACTTACATCTAAGAGAATGCAATAGAAATTATTCTAAATCTCATAATCATATGTAAAAATTATATTGTTACGTTTATTTTCATTTGATTTCCGTTTTTAAAAAGCGAAACCACTATATAGTGGCACTGAAACAGTCTAATATTTTTTAGCAGAAGCAGAAAATATAATGAAATAATGAATCATAAAATCTTACTGAAGGAAGAGCTTAAAAATGTGAAATATTTAAATTAGATCCTCACTTTCTCAAGGTTAACTCAACAAAAATCATATAGCGTAACGTTGTAAGCTGACTTTGAGCCGACTTGGAACAATGTCGAACACGTTGATTCTGTGTTGTCCTAAGGGACACTACATGTTCCAGTACAGGAAGATGAAACTTCAGCATGAAGCTACGTCTTTTGCTTAGATGCGGTAACACTCGCAAGAGTGGTTATACTCGCCGGAGCCATAGTAGACCTTGTAACATCCTCAGGATCATATATCTAGATATGAAACTAGAGTGCAATAAAGACATCACGAGAATTCCAGATATAGCGAGATCAATACCCGTCCTCGCGCGCGAAAAGTATTGAACTAGCCATTCTGTGGCGTTTTCAGAAGTGGTTTTATTATTGCTAAAGTATCAGCGTTTCATAACAATCGGTCACTAACTACGATTGGCTTCACAGTTCGGAAAAAGTCGAGTTTTATCATTAAACAATCATTACGCATCAGAAAAAAGTCACTTTACGTCTCATTGTTATCTGACTATGTATGGATCATCTTAAATATGTATTTTTTGTAAAATTATATTTTATTAGTAGAGTATACTATTAGTAGAGTTACTAAATTATTAAAAAATAAGATATTTTTATATTTATTACACCAATCTACAAAAAGTGCTCATAATTATTTTGAACTTAATTTCAACTTTGATTTAACTTTTCACGTAATTAAGTTTAGTTTGGAATTTTTATATTTTATTTTCCTATCAGCATAAATTTTTTAAATTACAAAATCAAAAATTTTTAATTATCAATTAAATAAAGAAAATATTATTATATTTATATTATAAAATATTTATATTATAAAAAGCTTCCTTAGTTTCGTATTCATTCGTAAAGTATTTATATTCCATGATTTAACTTTTTTATAAATTTAGGGCCATCACATATAGAAAAATTTAAAGTCAAACATAAGTAGTAATCAAATCAACATTGGATTTGTTACTGCTTACGTTATAATCTTACGGTATCTATCGTGATTAGAGGTATGCCAATTCGCATACGTTACTACACTTACGTTTTATTGCTTTAGGTTTTTTTATGTGCCATGACCCTCGCATATTTTTGCATTATAATAGTATGATTTCATATGATATTTAAAACAATCATTTGTAACAATCAAAGAAATTGAATTTCTGTATGTTTATGGAGGCGTGCATACATCCGTCTGTATAATATCGTAATATTGATCGCATCAATGGGAAACGACCCACGTTACGCTTAATCAGAAATTGAATTCTCATATATCGACAGTGACGAAGAAAGCACACTCTCCTCTGCAGTGTACATCCCATCGATTCAATAATGAATTTTCAATAGTTAGATGCGTCAACAACCCTCATTACTTTTTCTTATGCTTTTAATTCGCGATAAAAATACACGCCATGTTTTCATTCATTTGCCCACTCGGAACTGGTGCGAAACAAACTTTCGATTTAGTCATTATTGGTTTCCGTATGCGAACAAATCAATCGTTCACCATACGAACGTGCGTATGCAAGGTTGTGTGCAAAAGAATCAGCTTGGCTGGCGTATGCACTCTATCAAAGGCGGATTATCGCCTAGCAGGAAAAAAGAAGAAAAAAAACATGAGCGTTACATTTTAGCTCTTTACATTTTATGGCTTGTTTTGTCGATGTTAATGTAAAGTATACTTCGAGACTTGCTAAAGTAAAATATAATTCAAATTGATTAAAGACTATAACTATAAAATCAAGTTTACTTCTAAAATAACCTACGATCGATGTGAAAATTTTCGAAAGGTAAATGTAAGTTTATATACTATGTCGTCATCAGAAAGTTAAACACATTTCATAATTGGACGTAGCTAATGTTAGATTCGACTCTTTAATTAAATTATTAATTCTCTTATTACGCCATCAAAATTATTAAGCTCATGAATAATATACAGAAACCAGTTTACTGTATTTCAATATAGTAAAAATTGTAAATTGAAGAAAGTAGGTCAAATAAGTAAATATGTTTGGAAATTAAAGTGAATCATTAAACTCTCATAATGTACGTACTCTTTATGAGGAGATAAACGCATATAAAACAATAATCAATAAAATATTAAATAAACAAAAATATTATGAAGCCTATATTATTCTAATTTTGTTTTTCTTAAAAAAAAATTACAGTAAAAAACATTTGCTTGCGTAAATTTTTCCGACTTGAAAAATATCAAGCTTACGTTTTATTTGCTGATTCAGAGAATATTTATCTCTCGTGGATGATAAAAATATCAAAGACCGAAATAACATATTACATAGCACACGCGTTTAGTTGAAAATAGATATTAAAAAAGAAGTACAAAGGTTATTTATAGAAATGTCGAAAAAAAATGTTTTTAACTTAATTTGCAATCATTGCCAGAGTGCTTTACCTCTAGGGCATCAATTATAAAACGTTAAAAGCATGATTATGTTCGCGTTTTATCTCGCGAAACTCATACGTGTAAAATAGATTGCGTGCCGGGCGAAGTTTTCACGCTAATCGATTGCGTTTTATACGCGCACGTAATGCGTAGCATGATCGGCAAAATTTCTCCCCGGTCTCTCATCCTGATTAAATTCTGTGATTTATCGTCCACGCGACAGAATCTCATGAGAAAGTGTTCGCATTTTCATAACACTGCGTTGTACCGATCGATACAGAAATACTATCTTGGGCCTGGGGTACGCTATCCGTCTCCGAGGTAAAACATCAAACGCAAACGAGACACTGACGAGAATAATTTATCTTCGCGCGCGATGATATCGCAATATGGAACATC
>Ga0157364_1006093_pt1 | contig 12352 bp, 7 predicted proteins | sample AttsexASBM2_FD_111476 | JGI IMG/M metagenome (GOLD analysis project Ga0157364, IMG submission 111476) | Fungus gardens microbial communities from leaf cutter ant in Ribeirão Preto, State of São Paulo, Brazil - Atta sexdens ASBM2 | ecosystem: Host-associated > Fungi > Mycelium > Unclassified ...
ATAATAACGATCAAAATTTTGTTTATGGAAAATATGATGTATTAATAGATTCATTAAAAAATATGGATGTAAATTTAATATCATAGATAGTATTGATAGACATTTCAATTACGTCCTTTTTAAATCCAATTCACATGTCCGCACATCCATATAAAATGACATTCATGGGACGTCTGTTAAATGTTCTTTTCGGAACAGCATATCAAAATATGATTCAATGAAAGCAAATTGGTATTTTATCAATTACGGTTTAATAACGTTTTATGATGAAAGAAAATTATTAGGTTAAGAATTATTGTGTTGTAGATCAATATTTGGCAACAAATTCAATTACCGTCTTCGGGAATTATGAACTATTGTATATTATGTGAAAAAAGCAATTTTCATTACTTTAATATTTATTTATGTATTATTAATTATGGTATATTACTTAATTATTATATATTATATTATGAATTGTAATGAATAATGTTATTGAATATTGATTATTTATTTCGATAAGTTATACCGATATGTACATAATCTATTGCAAGATATTGCTACTACATTGAGAGAAAAAATATTTGATATTCGTGACTTTGATAATTATATGTAAAATAATTATGGTTAGAAGCTCCATTTTTATAGTTTATTATTATTATAATTTATTTCTATTATAATGTTAATAATATTTGTATTTATCATTTTGTCATACCAAATTAAATGCAAATTGATAATATTATAACATCGTAGATGTTTATATTAACGCGATGAGAATTACATATATAAACATTACATGGTATTAAATTTACATCTATGAGCCAGTCTCACCAACTCCGATTAACCTAATCGCTTAAGTGTCAACCGTGATTGATCAATTTTGCTGAACAGCAAATACAATTGATCAGTTCCAACAATCAATCGATTAAGTTAATAATTAAGAAGTTGATGAAATCGACCTTATTCTTTATCAGAGTGCTCGCACAATGTTATTATATGTTATTTTATGTCACAGACAAAGTGTTAACTTTAGTAAATGTGTACGATTACAAATCACTGTATACATTTACGTATAGTAAATATATACATTGGCTACAGTAAGTGTATACATTTACTGACTTAACACTTTGATTGTGTGATATATACATAAATGCTACGATAAGTGTTTAACTCATAAGGTTTAATAATTGAACAATAAACAAACATACTTCTTAAATTAATATATTTTTCTTAATTATGTAAAATTAGAAAAATAAATCAGACATCTGCAACACTTAAACATTTATCTTTTGCAACTGTAGGTTCCTGAAGGACTGGGCTGTGGCTTTTGGGCACTCACGCGCTGTAAGTTTTATTCCATCTTATTTCTGCATGTAATGAGCGATAAAAATATATTGTATCGTATGTGAGTTTTCGAAGCGAACATAGCCATAACAGTTCGTTCAGTGTTTCTATCAGTCAATAATCATTGTTTCATTTGTTTGTAGCTTTCAGGAAGGTCCTATTATTATCCGATTGAAGATAAATACGAATGTTAACGTATCTCTATGTAGCTGTCACTATGTTGACAGCTTCCTCCATCAATTTGTCGAATATCAGTTGTTGCATTGGTTCCGGCAACCACATTGTGGTTAGTCTATTGCGACACCTTTGCTCAATACAGCGAATGTGTACATACATCGAATCGCGATGAAATGCAGGATAATTCAGAATAAGCACGTTAACACCTAGCATAGAAAACATTAATTTTTACAGGATAAAAAAATCATTGGCACTGAAACAATATCATATTTAAAGACCCTATAATAAAAGTCTGGCTAAAATGGACTAGTCTTTTGGATTGTCACTTATGATCCATTCGGTATATATGTATAGAGTGTCTGGGTAAATTTTGACAAAACGCTCGTATGTAGATACAGACTAAACTAAGTCGAAAAGTCCTCAACCATTTTGAAATTTTTGCAATAGTTAATGAGATATTATTGTAATTACTAAAAATTGCCGAATTTTGGTCTTCAATAATTTTTGTTTCAAATACTATTAACTTTATAGAAAAACTGCAAGAAAATTATTTATTTTTTTCTCATAGAATTTCTAGGAATTTTTGTCAGAATTTTTTATCAACTTCTTAGTACTGCATTTTCTTACCAACTTGATGAAAATACGGTATTAAAAAATTTTGAAAAAATTCTCAGAACTTTACAAGAAGAAATAAACAATTTTTGTCTCTTGCTGCTTTTTTGTAAAATTGATAATATTTGAGTAAAAATTTATTAAAGACTAATATTCAGTGATTTTTAGTAATTAATATCTTGTTAATTGCGAAAATTGCAAAATGTGATACAGGATTTTTCGACTCATTGTCAGTTTAGTTCGTTTTATCTACACGAGCGCTTTGTCAAAACTTATCAGACATCCTGTATATATGTATATTAATTCAAATAGCTTCGTGCATTTTCAGAAAATTAGAGAAAGAAGGAGAGCTAAAGCAGACAAAAATAGATAGATGGGTAGGTAGCTACCCATCTATCTATTTTTGCCTGCTTTGTCTAAACTTTTATTATAGGATCTCTAGTCATTATCATAATAAGAGTCAAAGCTCAAAATTGAATCGAAAGATGTAAAATTATTTGTTATACCGTTTTGTGTTAAATTAATTTTGTGCATATCATTTTGTCATTTTGTTACCGCGCTTGATTCTTATACTTTTACTTTACCTGTGATCGAATTTTAAGTTCAATCATTATTAGTTATAGTCTATACTTAGTCTATACTCTAGCCATATTTTGAAGTAAAAAGTGAATAAAATAGGAGGAATGAAATAATGAATTATAACACATCTTATTCAAAAAAAGCTAATTTAAGAAATGGAACCTCTTTAAAGTAAAAAAAATGTTATTATTATTAATTTATTACGTAACAGTAGAATTACAGAGAGATAAACACAAAACGTGTAAATATACATAGAATTGGTAAGACAGTGTTGCTGCTATAAAGCCTACCAGAATAAAATCGGAACAATAATTGACATTACAATGAAACAATGCGTTACACATAACTAAAATTCATTTAAAACATTTATGCACTTAAATATCTATATGCTTGAGCCACAACACTTTATTCGGTATATACTATATGCATAAAGTGTATGCAGATACCACTTTAATCAGAACTATATCCCCTGATACACGCGCCGCGCGAACTTTCCGCGAATTATGCATCAAGTTTCGTAATGGGATATCGGCGGGGCGCATCGTTAACCTAACGAAGATACTTGCTTCGAAAATAGAGAATCGTAAATGGGAACGGCTGTGAATAATCGAAAATTCACATCGCGCGGTTTCGAAAAATATCGCGATGACACTAAAAAGTATAAATGGAAATTGTACGTAACGTTCTTACTCTCGTGGTATCTTTCGCTGAAAAATCGCTGACAAGTACGACGTTTTATCTGGCACGGCTTTAATGTACGTTCTCAGATGACTAGATATAGCGCCGGCGTTGGTATACAGCGGACGCGCGTCCGCTGCTGTAACGCGTGTTTGTAACGGGATCCTAACAATAAGTTACGTCGAGCGCGGTGAAATAACGCGCTTGCACGTCCGCCCGGCGATTATCATCGACGGAGGAGAGCAGCCGGCCCATCCTTTAAAGCCAATGATTAAAGAAAACCTCGTTCGCACGCTGGCGCTTGTACGTTATTGTCGATCCTATCCGCATGTGCGAGCCGTTCGCCGGCGAGATAAGCTAATTTTAATTATCTCGCGGTGGGAGCGTGCTATTCGCGAACGGACACGTCCGCTCTAGATAAGGCCGAATAAATGGGATTCGAGGCATCTATGGTTATAACTATGTGAGAATCGTCGGTGGTACGCCACCTTTCTCCCGCGACTCGCCGAGTGCCTCACCGAGGCACTCCCAAGAGGGAGTTTATTGAAATTCTATGCGCCGCAGGATAAAACGTACTGACTTCTACTAATCGCCGCCATTAGTCCGACGTTACAATTTCACGGCGGGCCATTACGGGGGCCCCGTAGTTACAGGCCGGTTGCACTGCCGCCGCAGTCGCTCCGGTCGCGTTTATTGGTCGCCGTCTGACTATAGCGCGACGTTTACCACTGTCCGACTTTATTCCTACGATCGCGGAAATTCCCCTTCGGCCGTCGATACCTATTATCGATTACGCTTAATACCCACCGCCTAGTTGCAGTCGCTTACCTCGCTTGCTTTTAAGCGCCGGTGTAAAGCGTTTCTATACTAGCGAGCCAACAAACCGGAAGGGAAACCCCCGCGCTCATTTCCCGTAAAAGCTTTTACCTTCTACAACGATAACTCGCCGCTACTTTATGTCATTTATAGTTGGTATTTTTGACGACCTACAAAGGAAACTAATTCAATATGACTTATTTTCTTGCACACAGCTCTGTACGTTTAAAATACAATTGCCTGGTTAATTTTTCAAACAAAAAATAGATATAGATTTTCGTGTGCATTTATTTGAACATGATCCCTTGTGATTTTTATTTGCTTTCCTGCTTTTTTAAATTTTTAATTATCGTTTAACTTTTTTTTCAAGTACAACTATATTTTATATTTTTTTATTTATTTGTTTTAATTTGGCTGAAAAAGATTTGGTGAGTCGAAATTGTCCATCGCTATTATATTTTAAATTAAAATTTATGTGTTCATTTTTTTTGCAAGAAGTTTTTTTGTATGTTTTTATTTTTCAATTGCTTATTAGCATTATTATTAAAATTGTCAAATCAATCTAATTTCAAAATATAATTGTTTCAGTTTCAGTTTGCAATTGCATTTTAATTCCGATGAACTGAATCGACGCTCAGTTCATAAAATTGGAAAATGTATTTGCAAAAATTTGAATATTATTACATTCAAATCCACTTGACCAAAAATAAGATTATTTTTCTTAATTGATTTGTTCTTATCAGTCTCTATTTCTAATTTCTCTCTCTCTCTCTACTTATAATTATATTTATCTTTATTTGACACTTTTTTTATCACTCTTCTTAGTTTTCTTTCTTTCTGTTATATTACATCAAGATACTCTTTTTATTTTTCCCCTTAAGTTTTTAACTTTCTCTTCTTTGAAAAGTAGTAGTATCCTATTCAATTATTTAACATAATTATGTTAAAAAGTTGCGCGCGCAACTTACAAGTCAGTAAACAGTAAGTTTCTTCAATAATTTCCAACCGCGTTTCTAATCACTTGCCTGTAAAAGTGGCTTTCGCATAAAAAACATTGGTATAAGTGTTTTAATAAAATCGAATACGAAGAAAATACATGTGATACGCAAAGTATGGAAAATTAACCTATTCGATATGAAAAGATTGCTGCGCTAGAAAAAAAGAAACCAGCACGAAGCGATTTATGAAACAACCCCGTCATCAAACTTTCCGGCCTTTCGTAACTTCTCAGCGTCGTGTACCTTGCCGCTTAATGAATATAAATCGCGAACACTGCGCTAACTCGAAGTACCTTTGATTAGTTACGCAGGTATGCACCTGCAACGAGATGAGCAAACACCCTTCGCCGTGTAAACTTTATTCCTCCCGTCTCCGTGTCAGATTTAAATCTCGACGATGAATGCCGTATAAATTTCACCGAGATACTTAAACGCTCGAAGGAAAACTAACGATAACGCCGTGAAGCTATATTCATGATAATGATAATAATAATTGAGTAACGTAGCAGAGTGCAATAAAGTTGTGAAAGATAATGAATGAAATGATTAAGAAACAAAGAATTGAAAATTCAATATGCATATTAGACTCAGCCAAAGATGATTAAAAGTGCGTCACGAATAGCGGCGAATCATTAATTATCCTACTTAAAAATCTTCTTCATTGTTAACCTCGTCGTTACCAGCAGCAGTGTCGTCACTCGTGGGTGAATTCTTAATTAGGGAAACGAGCAAAAAGGATTTCGCGGTCTGCATGAACGAGCGACGGAGAATATAGCGATCGATGGAAGAGCAGCACAATTGCCATCTTTCGTCCCTTTCAATGTTCTCTTTTAATGTAGATTGACAACTCTTTTGGATGTCGATTACCATTATCAAAATTGTTATTGTCTTATAGTGCATTTTCTAAGAAAAGATCACCAAAATTTTGAATGATTTGAGTGATTCTGGTCTGATTTGATATTACTAATTTGGTCCTGCTAGCTTAAAAGGATGCTCGAGTAACAATCACATTTGATTAATGTCGATATAGATTGTTATAATTCCAAATAAAAAAAATTGATAATAGTGACTTTTTAATTCATTTCTCATCGTTCTCATTCTTGTTCTATTTTACTCAAACGCATACATCTATCTTTATCTAATTGCAACGCCTTCTCTTGCAAGATCAAACACCTACTATTAGACACAATTACTTTGTTTATCATTTTTGCTCAGCGTTCGTATACACGTCATTTGCAAATCGATATAAATCTTTCTTTTTGAACTTTTAATCTTAGTTTCATAAACCTAATATTATGTTTGTGCAGCATTAATACGCTTAGTGCTGCACTGTCATTTGATCATATGAACTATAAAATTTTTGTATTAAGGAAACATTTACGTCAGATGACAGTTTTATGAATTGACAAAATGAATAATGACAAATGATAAATTTTTAACTTTTTTTCCGATTTTGCTTTATACAATCTACTATCACACCTCCCAATTTTGCTTCTACTTTAATCCTATAAAAGGATTTTTCATTCCGTTCAGTAAATTTAGAGATTTATATCGATCTGTAATGTCTCGACAATTTGATCACTCCAGCATCTCTTTAATAAAGGTTGGTAGCTGGAGATTTTTCCAACAGCCGGAGATTCGTTCAAAAAACCGTAGTCTCCAGCCAAAAATCGAAAACATGGCACTTAGTAAAAATGTGACTGGTGGAATAAAAGATGAATGAACAAAGATTACAGTATGTATAAGAGAGAATAGGCTCATTCTGTCAGAAATCATATTAATAATTCTCAAAACTCAAAACTCTCAAAACTCTCTCTCTCGCGCGCATTTGTACACTGACCGAATTTGTACAACCAATAATATAGCGATTACAATATATGCCAATTAGTTCCTTCTGTTCAAATAAAGAGTTGCAATTGGCTCTAGAATCCAACTAATAAAAGCAAACCAATTTCACATACTTCGCTCTTACAAATTTTCCGTGCACAACCAACAATATGACGATCGTTTAATATTCAGATTAAAGGTATCGACGCAAAGTGAAAGAGTGTTCTACTGTTCTTACTTATATTGTGACATCACGAAGATGCATACGCAAAGTATACAATATATAACAGGATATTAATTTTAATACAGCTTAATGAAGAGACGCAGAGAGAGATTCCATTCGGGTTTCGCATATGGAGGACATCTGGCCTGAAATTTACACTGGGAATTTGTCATTTTATCGATCTACTCGTTTCGTAGCTATGCGAGACGCATGGCAACACATGTAACTCTAGCTCAACAAGTTTTAGAAAAATTCACCGCTTAATTCGAGATATTTCACAATTCAGTACGTACCGCGCGCGAAACGAAATGTCGAAATTTCCGCAACAGGCTGGCAATTTAATAAGAATTATTTTTACCCTATTTTTTATGTTTTTTTTCCCGTTAACAAACACGACGCAATGTCAACTGTGCCGTTGTCGAGTATATCATGTCACTTTTTGTCCGAAGTGGTGCATAATATCAAAGTGCTCTGCACATTTCACTTGCAATATTTCAAGCGTGAAATTAAAATATCATTCCATCTTCAACATTCCTATTTTTTGTCTTGTATATTTTCTAATACATGCAGTGCCCTGGAATCTGCATCCTATTTTAGTAAAAGATTTTCTCTTTGCTCTCCTGACGTAAATACTTTTTAAATTAAATTCCTTGATTGAAATAGAACGGTTATAGAACATATTTATCTACTATATAGAATTGTACAAACAAACCTATTAATGTCATTCAGCATACTTATAGCGATTTCTTTGTGACATTTGAGAAATATATTGTTATGCTTATATAAATAATGCTGTAACTTGAAGTCATTGTGAAAAAATCAACGACATGCATGTCACGAAGCGAACGTGAGCACATCGAATGATTAATATTCTCTGATTATCTATTGCATCATATTCTACCGTTGAAGAATATATTTTCCAAATAACTTTATTTTACTCTCTCTCTCTCTCTCTCTCTCTCTCTCTCTCTCTCCCCCCCGCTCCCTCCCTCTTCTCTCTCCCTCCCATCTTCTCTTTTTCTCTTAACCCGGGGCGATTTCTCTAACGAATGACTCGAGTCGTAACTATGAGCGTTCCCTGTGCAGCATAGTCAGAGTAAATTTTCCGCAATATTCCGCGTCGCGAAACCGTCGCGTCGTCGTGTACCATGTCAACGATCCTACGACAACATTTAATACTGTAGCAAGCCTCGGAGCTTCGGCTCTTCTGGTGCCATGTGAGATCAATATCCCGTAAAGGCTGGCTTACCGAAAGCCACTACTGTATTTTCTTTCTACGGAATCAACAATATCGGTACTGTGAAGTTAGTCTTGCTAGTACGTCCAGTAGATTTTATGCAATTTTTAAACATTAGATTATTTGTGTACGAAAACATTGTTGCATTCCTAATTCGCTCGATATCTACGATGCTGTCAAATGTAATATTTACCTAAAGCTTGAATATTTTGAGTATCTGAAATAAATTTACATTTTTGTAAAAAGTTAAATTATTACAAGTTTCAATGTTTTAATGATAATTTTATTCTGATCGTGAAATATAATAAATCTCTTCTCATACATAAGAGAACATTTGCTGAGGTATCGAAAAATTTTAAATACAGATCTAAAAACATTTTTTTATTCTCAAAACAATATAGGATGATCAAGCTGATTATAAAAACTTTTTCAGCATAGCTCATCATGCTTGAGTTTTACATGATTATTTTGAAATCCAGCGAAATTAATTTTATCTCTATATCTAGCTAAATTTTTAGATATTTCAGCGCATGATTTTTTCCATATATATGTATTTGATATTAAATATAAGATGTCCTAAAATTCGCAAATTAAAATACTATTAGCAAGAAAATTTGAAAAATTAAATTATATGTACATTTTTAATTCAGGTAGCAATTTTTAAGACATTAAAATTTAAATATAGTCAATTATTTTTACATTTTACATTTTACATTTAAACGATTATATTTAAACGATTCATTGTGCATTATGGTAATATTAGTATAAAGCGCGCACTTTAGCGTTTAAACATAGTCCGTCTAAACGTAATCCGGCGTAATTGGTCATATTAAAGTCTTATTATTTCAAAAACTATTGCTTAGAATAAAAATTTATAAATAATTTTTTTACGTAATTTTATTTTAAAAACTTTCTTATTGTAGTATTTTGGTATTTATTTTAACTTTATATTGTATATTTGTTTTAAATGTATATGTATATGTTTTACTCTATCGTATATCGTTCATCACTCTGCGATTTTATCTCTGTCATGCCGTAACTTGTGAGTGCCTATCATGGTTACTTAAATACTTCCTTAAAAGTGCACCTAATTCCAACTTGAATGAGCAACTCGCTGAACAAGTTCGTACATAAAATTGAGATTCACAGGCCGTGAAACCAAAAGAGCCCACTGCGTCAAATTAGTTCCACTGTAACTTTTCGCTGTCCTAATATACATTTTCAACCTGGTCACAGACACGTCCACGTTGTTTCGTTTTATTTGGAGATCAATTTTCAAACTGCTGCAATTTTGATTACTTAAAGTAGTTACGCAATCGTTAAAACTCAACATCTGTTACAATCAGAAAATCACAATAAATTTGACACTATACTTATTGTGTCATTATAATTCAGTTTTAAAATTGTATATATAACAAGCATTTAAAACTGCACTTCTCGAGAACTACAATTTTACTAAATAATGTATGCGCATGAAGGATCTATTAGAAGCATTTCATCGTAACGCTGATCGCATTAAAATGTCGAGTACAATTTCGTCGCATGTTACATTGTTTGCTAGAAAATCTTCAAGCAAATGCGCGGCTCCTCCTCTCTTCTCTTCTCTCTTTTCATCCCGTTTTCTCTCTCGATGTACTAAAGAGCAAGATCATATTCCAAAAGCCGGGCAAGCAGAGCGCCGTGAATCTTGGCTGTCAGAACAATGGCGAAATGGCACGTACACCACGCGTCCACGATAGTAACTTAAATGTGCGTACATTTACTTTCTCTCGTGATTTATGCCCTTTAACTGTGGGGTTATAAATGGCCGAGTATTACCGCGAATATACCAAGATCTCAGGATAAGCCCGGGTTAAATACTCATCCGCTCATAGATCCGCATCATGCAACGTCGATGTTCATTCGCCATGAAAATCATATCGATTGTCGCGGTACCTTCAACCTTATTCGTTCAATTATGATGTGCATTTAATTGCTTGTTAATTTCCCTAATTCCGCACAATACGTCTTATTCTGCAGTTAATCTCAAATATATCATGGAATGAAATTGTTTCTCATGAATTGTTTCTCTTTTCATAAGATTATTTTGTATATTCATAGGTTATTTTGTCAATATATTTCTGTTCTATCCAAAAATTCATTATAACAAACATATGATAAATTTGTGTAATTGCAATTACATAAACTTATTGATTAATCCATCAAATGTTAAAAAGAATTCAATGATATTAATATATGTAAATTATTATGATGCATATATAATATGATTATGAATTGTATTATTACGATTACATTTAACTTTGTTCGAGTCGATTCCTTTAAACTATTCAGGTTAAGGAATCTCATCATGCTTGCTCATACACTATAGTGCCATCATCAATTGTTCAAAGGGTAACTCGGATGGTGAGCAAGGAAGGACAAAGCGAAAAAGTATCAGAAATGAAAGGAAAAACGCGGACCTTCGATAACCCCAGCCTCTCTCTAATCCTCTCAGAATCAATTTCGTCCATCGAAAAAATACTCTTCTAGATTGCCGGACATGGAAAGTCTGAGAGACGAGGTTGGCACAGTAATTGCTCTTCCAAGAACGATAAAATCGTTCGCAGGTGCAACCAAATTTCTAATTTCGCCAAGTAAGCTGTCTCTTTCTTCCTCTCCCGCCCCCCTCTTTTCTCTTTCGAAACATGCGTCTGCGTTCGGTATATTTATGGGATTCAATCAAGTCGGACATTTCCGGAATTTCATTTGAAATTCCTTCTTTCCATGCAAAGCATCTTTGCATGTTTAGAAATGCCAATATTACAATATACATCGTCAGAAATTTTGTTAGTTGTACATTATAAACGTGTTTATACGACGATGGTAACAAACTTGGGATCAATATTTTAATAGAAAGCAGTAAGATGGCTCAAACGAAAATTCGGGATTTACCTGAGGCAAGACACAAAGGAAGAGAAGATACCCTTCGACAATTATAACAGTAGCTTCCAGCTTTGAAGCTATTGTTAAAGCTTACTTAATACACACACACACACATAATCACAATATTATGTGAACTCCAATAAAACGTCATACTGCATACGAAATTTCATCGGAGCGATTTCGTGTAAAGTCCTCGGCGAAATCTCCGGAAACGCTCTCGTCTCTCTGCGTGAGCGAACACGTTATGCATACGTCTATGTACGCCACATATGTAACACAGCATGCTACCTATGAATACGACGAGATCGTGCAGGGAGAACTGAGTCTCGCGGCTCAAGGATGCGGAAAGAGCGACTACGTAGGTACTCTCGGTTGTCGAACCGTAACGTCATAAGTTCCAGGTAACCGTACTCCCTCGGGAGTATGTTTACTTCTCCCCGCATCCCGTCGTCATCCGGAACTACGCCGGAAAGCCGAAGGTGGGTCTAGAAGCCCGGACTTCTGCAAGTTTTCGAAAGTCTTGAAGAGAATCACTTGCAGTCACTTTACGCTTTTTTTCCGTCCGTAAAAATTTTTCGATTCATGTTAAATAATTTTCCGAACATATGTTAAATAAGATTACTCGTCGATGACAATATTGCGTGACGAACTGCATCAACGCTTCTTTCGTTCCATCTATTTTTGCGGAAATTTATTCGCCACAATGATGACAGCAGGTTTAAAGGAAACTCTTACATGAAGTTTCACTTCAGAACATTACAAAAAAAATGTATACTAAATTTTTGTTAAAGTATAGCTGTATGACAATAGACTATAGTAAATTATATAATAGATGTATAACAAAATAGGTATAATAAATTGTAGAGGAAAATTGCCGATACTAATGTGTGTGTGTGTGTGTGTGTGTGTGTGTGTGTGTGTGTGTGTGTGTGTGTGTGTGTGTGTGTGTGTGTGTGTGTG
>Ga0157364_1006094_pt1 | contig 12351 bp, 7 predicted proteins | sample AttsexASBM2_FD_111476 | JGI IMG/M metagenome (GOLD analysis project Ga0157364, IMG submission 111476) | Fungus gardens microbial communities from leaf cutter ant in Ribeirão Preto, State of São Paulo, Brazil - Atta sexdens ASBM2 | ecosystem: Host-associated > Fungi > Mycelium > Unclassified ...
CTCTTAGAGAGTGAAGAATTATTCTTCGAGAGTGAAAGAAAAATCACTCCAAGCGAGAGTCAATTTTCAATCTCTGCATGGAGTGAATAATTTCATTCTCTGAAAGCAGAGACTAAAGGTAAATGTTAAGTTTAGCTCCCCTACATCCAATCTTGATAAAATTAAGTTCATTGACATATTTTTACACAAAACAAATGAATATGATAGAGAAAAGTGTCGCTTTGCGAGATATTAATCATTAAAGTTGACCTTTTAGGAAATTCACTCCTTGAAGGAGTGAATTTGAAATTCATTCTTGCCGGACTGGTGCAACTATCACTTTTCTTGGAGTGAAATTTCACTCCCAAAAATTTAGAATGGACATATTTTATTATTTTACAAATTACTCTTTTATTTTATAAAGCGATTTATTCGCGGGAAGATTAAAAAAATTTATTAATTATTTTGACATTAATTTAAGTATCTTTTATATTTTTCTTATGTCATGTACCTATTATGTATTTTGATATTAAGATGGCCGTTACCAGTTAATCGTTACACCGATAAAGAAGATTGGGGAAAGATACGAGAGGGAGGAATCTGGCCCTGATTCAAAAGATTCGCCATGCTTTTTAAGATGTCTTGCAGCTGTTCTTTACCTTCCATACGCGTCCATGTCTCTTATACTTCTTCTGCCTTCTTCGAACATCTCTTTATTTACATATGAGATAATCCGATTACAGATTCATATTCTTAGAGTTCTGACAATAAATCATATGCAGACAGTTAAACGCTTATAACATGTTTGAAACGTTGCATTACAAATCATAAGTGTACTATCAGTACAATAACAATTGTATTTAAAGTCTTTTGCCGAAGCTTCGTAATTATTTCTTTAATTTCAATAATTTTATAATCATCTAATAAATTTAAAATATAAATACATAAATAAAAAGAATAATAGGAAAATAGATACAAGATAATATATATTTATTTAAATAGTAACAAATTAAATTAAATTAAATTAAAATAAGAGTTTGAAAAAATCAGCCTGTAGGGTGTGTCAGTTAAAATCAAGCAACGATAGAATATTTTGGCAACCCTCGCAACCTTGCAATTTTTCATTCGGAAGATTAACGCAGACAGGTGTTGGGGGAGACCGGAAGAAAGGATTCAGCCAAGAGTCCGAAATAAAACACAGATTTCGAAGGGAATCGTGAATACGGGGAGGAGATCGAAGGAGGAAAAAGGAAGAGAATAGATTGTCGGCGAACAGAACGAAGATTTGCCAGCCGGTTAGTCGGCCGGGGTCCGTTCAATCGTTGCTGCTGCTCAATCGGTTCCCGCTGCACGACTGACTCCTTCTGCTACCGAAGATTTCACCCCGCAGGACCTTCTGGGCCGACAGAAGGTCTCCACCTTCCTCCTCCTTCCCGACTCATCGGAGGCGGACAAGAAACACGAACATGCCGAGGGCTGAGAAAGGGTAGGGCGAAAAAGCTTCACAAATCTCGCGTCATGTCAGGAACAGGAGGATCCCGCACCCCTTTCTTTTATTAAGCCCGGGGAGAGAGTTATTCTCAACGCCAGACGGCGCACAGCAAGAGGGTGCCAGAGAATTCTAGCAATCCTTTCCGTCCGGGAAAGAGGAACGTCGTCGCTGCACATTTTTACGACCTTCCTACTCACATTATTCTTCTTTTTTTTTTAATTTACATCCGGTCGCTAGCTTTTACTTGTGTTTATTTATATCTATATCATGCGCCAGGTTATTTAGTAAAGTCTCATTTTATAATTAAATTTTAATATAGAATTATATTTATTATTTAGTTTTATTTTACTCTTTCCAGTTTACGCTTTCAAGTTAGATTTGGTTCTCTACGATCTACGATCGATCAGAGTTGATCGATTTGATTTCTCAAATTGCCGCATTGCCAATATCACCTACTACATGCGAAAAGGTACTTTCAAGAGCATCTGTTGCATCGTCCATCAAGCACTACTACCATCATCATCACTGACACCACCACCAGAAGGTACCGTCACTACCACCGGCCCTAACAACCACCAGGTGCTACTCACCTTCCGTGTCTCTCTCCCCATCTTTGAAGAAAAAAAGGAAAGAGAAAACCTTCCTCCCCCTTCCTCCAGGGATTGAGATTCTCTTTCTTTTCGTCTCTAGTTCTCTTTTTCTCTTTCCTGGTTTGGCTTTATTCCCTGAGATTTCCACCATCTGCACCTTCACGCCATCTCTTTCGCTTCTTCCTCGTCCTTTTCATCGCTTCTGCACAATCCTTGTCTTCGTTGCACGTATGCAGAAGGCGTGTTCCTTCATCCCTACTCTCAAACTGAGTCCTTTTCGTCCTTCTCATCCTTCTTCGCAGAAACGTCGACTTAGAATTGTGCCAAGTGTGGAGTAACGAATGGAAGCAAGGGCGGACGGATAACAAAAGAAAAGTCTCGTGATTGCATGAAAACTCTTGCACATATATTTTTATTATATGTATATATATTTGTTATATATATTTTATATGTAGTATATATATTTTATATGTGGTATAAATATTTTATATATATAATATAATATATATAATCATGTAGAACACGCAAATGTGGAACTACGGATTTTGTTCCTGCTTACAAATTCATCCATTATAGCTTCTAAATTAAGATTTTGTACGATATCGGAATGAATATGCAGAAGCCGTATTATTTAACAAAATTAGAAGCATTGTAAGTTTTTAATCTCTTAAAAGCCGAAAAAGATTGCGATGCAGGATATTGCCGAGATTGTGAGCAGGAGTTTTATCATTTTTGTGTATTCTGTTCTAATTTCTCTCACGACTACATCTTTTTTCAAAAAAATTAACGGCATTTTTTAAATTATAGATCTCTATTTTCTTGACCTCCGTTATGTTATAAAATATTGTTCGATGTAATTTCAATTTGTTCCTGTCAAAATCAATTTTACATATTGTAATAATGCGATCAATGTCACTTTCGTTTCGTCGAAGCACTACATCTGGACACTATAATGAAATACCGGTCGATAGTCGTGAAAGAGGCAATTGTCGATCGAGTTATAAACACGCAACTTTTCATATATAGTTTAATCAACTTTCATTTTTATTAAAATATTAAATAATAAATTATATCGTCAAAAAATAATTTATACATTTTTCGGATTTCCAAATGTGGAATTCAATACATGAAAAAATTTCGAGTGTGGAATATTCCATGTCAACCACACTATAGTCGACGCCCATGTCCTCTTCATATTCATCGTCATCATCGTCAACTTCGTCGTGGCCACCCTCTGCTCGACATGCGGTTGGTGCTTCCTCTGGCGTATCACGTCGTCACCACATGCATGGATTGCTGTTTGCATACGCATAATTCAAAACTTTAACACTAGATTAGTTAACAAGAAAAAGATTTTAATTTTTTTCTTTTCTTTACAAAAGAGAAATTAATTAGCTCACAGATTTAACGCGTGCTATAATGGATTTACACATATTAATTTGTTCACTACAACATGTTTTTAATTAAGTTTTCTATTTTAGTTTTCTGTTAAATTTTCAATTTAAAATATTCTGCAAAAAAAAAGTGATAAAAAAAACATTATATTAATTTTAACTATAAAGATTTAAAATCACGGTTTTATATATGACACATTGATGTCACATAGTCGTATTAAAATGACACCTTTTCACTTCCGCTGATACGATTATTATTAGTATGATCGTTTATTTTATCCATATTATTTCCTTTTAATTACTCTTCCTTCATATTATACATGCGGCGATATAAATATTTTTGACACGACATTTTTTTTAAGAATTTATATTGAAAAGATATTCGGCATTTGGTGATATAGTTGTGACAACCTAATGTGTTTAAAATACAAACTAAAATACCGATTTTTTTATTTAAAATATTGCAACCAAGAGTATTTGCAACGGGCAAAATGCGCTAATATAGAACTGTTGTATGGCTAAGTAAAGGGACCGGAAGAACAGAGAGGGAATCGTAACTCGCATTCTTGTGATATCATGGGAGTAGGTACGTGGCCCCATAGTAATTATGATCAAATGAAGAGAAATATGCAGATATGCTTCTCTGCAAGAAACACCGGAATTTCATAATTCTTCGCGATGCAAATGGATGGAAATTACGAAAAGTGTTTCTTGGAACGATATTATCCATTTCCCTTTTCAAAAGGGATATTCAACTAAAATTAATAAAATTAAAACTGATTATTCGTCGCGATAATTTATAATTATTATTATTATTTTTGTGCTTATTTTATGAATATATAAATATTATAAATTTAGTTCTAACAATTCATGAAGTTATTATATATTTATGATGGAGTGGTTTCGATTTTAAGGTACTCATTATCGGCTTGCGTGTTTACAAGCTTTTATCTTTTCTCTTTTCCTTAAAATTTATCTCGTTACACAGCGATCATTGTGTACGCTCCTCTTGATTACATTTAAGTTAAAAAGTTTCTACTTTCACAGCTGCTCCGTTTGTACTATTGGAAAGTTGTTTATACTCTCGCTCGCTCGCATATCCCTTCTCCATATTATCACTGGAGATGGATGAGTCTGGCGAAACCCGGGGAGAGAACTTCTGTAGAACCAGCAGAAAACCCGAGCTTTCGTAACAGTAATGTATCTACAGTTTGCATAGATGATGTAACCGCGTCTCGTTCAGATATTTTCATCGCGTACATGGCGCCGAAGTTGAGAGGAGTAATATTGGGGGAAATATGTAAATCGTGTGACGCAATGTAATTTTAGAAACCCCACGCCGGCGACGCTTTTATCACATCATCTAACTCAGGCTTACCCGATTTGAGCGCTGGAGCTAAAACGTAAAGCCATCGATGCAAAAAAATTTAATCTGAATAAGATTTCATGGACTGTAAAGTGTTGATAAACGTCACTCAAAACGCGTTTTTACAGTCTTCGAAATTTCACCCATATTGATTTGATTTTTTTACATCAATGGCTTTGCTTTTTAACTCCAGATCTCAAATTGAACAAGCCTGATCTATTACAACGCAATTTAATTTTGAGAGCAAATGTTTCCAAAGTCAAATAAAAAAAAATATTATAATACAGTTAAAAATACTAACAAACACAATGCAGATTACAATGATGTAAGCAGCAATACAGTGTTATATGATGACACCATACACATAAACTACTTTATATTTAATACACTTGATGTGCTCCCTTATTTAAATTCAAGAATCAATATATATATGTATAGGATATATGTATATATATATATAGGATAGAGCGAGATTATTTCGTCTATTTCTCACGATATTGTTTATGTTTTTGAGCAGCGTAAATTGAACATTTAAAGGTCATACTTGTGTCCTCAAGAAACAATCATGATTGTATAGTTACAAGCACATTACTGCCAAAAGATATTATTTGCTGCCGTAAATTTTATATTATTTTAAGGTTGAAAATGACGGAATAGTTCTGCTCTATCAATAATAAAAAAATATTTAAAGATACCTAAACATTAAAAATATGCATTATTTTACTAAAGATGATTTGAATTTATATAATCTAATCATCAAATTGAAATCAAATGGAATTCCATTCCTTGTTTTCACATTTTGGATAACACAGATGACATGTTTATTTCAAAGCGTTGTACATGTAGAAAAATTAGAGTGTGCTAACAGTCAATATATTTGTGATTGAAGTTTGTACTGCTTATATAATGTTGTTGCTTAGAACAATTCAACAAATGCTGTGGTATTAAAAAAACAAATGAAGATTTTTTTGTACACAGAATGATTATTTTTAACAAGAATAATAAAGTTGAAATTAAATAATTGCTCGCTTATAATGCGGGCGTTCTATCGAGAAATCGATTCCTTAATTCCTTTCAGTAAACAAGAATTATGTTTGGGCTTTCTAATGAGCGTAATGTTTCAGTCGAACCGAAACTTTCGTTTCTCAACGGCAATTAGTGGCTTCAAACGTTACACGCAATTGATGAGAATATCCCATTGTCCTATTTTTTTTTGTCTCTCTCAGTCGATGTTCCGCACGAAAGGAAACGCTAGATGCAGCGGGATTTTTATTTTCGGTAGACTGAAATTGAAAGTGCGCAGATTTCAACTTTCTCACTATTATAAAAATTTTCGCAAGTCTTCGTAAATTAGTGATAGGATCACATATTGTTATCTAATTGTATATTTTAAGCTTGCATTTAACTTTATATTTACTTAATTGATTTATTACTACATACGTTTACTGTTACGCAAATATCTTCGCGAAGCGAAAGCAATTTGAAAAGCAATAATCTTAAATCAATGATAATTTGAATAATATACTTTGCTTAAAGAATCGTATTTACAAGAAAGTTACGATATTAAGAAATAGAAAATATCGTTTTTTAACGCCACATATAGAGCGCTATATTGTACACGCTAGAATTGACGTCTTTATCATTTACTTATATTTCGAAAAGTCGATGAGAGAGAGGCAAAATGCAGTTTGCTCGCTGGTCCAGACTTCATCGGCAGCAAGCAGCAGCGTCCCACGGTTTTCGAAGTTCAGCGAGGTTAAAAGGAATTACATTATCGTGAAACGTTTGGGCGTGGGAGCAGAGAACTCTGTGCGAAAGGCGATCCTACGCCGGTTGATGCACCCGCGACTGCTTTCTTGCGTGCTCTCGTACGCGTTTACCCTGTAGAATCGTATTTCGATCGATGTAACAGCATCTGAAGAAGAAGATACAGACTATTTTTTTAATTCATGAGTTCTTAATATTACAACTTACTACAAAATTGTGACAAATTCTACATTTTAGTCGATAAATACATGGAATGATATTATTAAGGACTTTTATGCCCATTTCTACCAATGCAGTTTAACTTTTAATTTTAATCTCGATTCTATCTCTTCATCTTTTTCTAATTTTAAGAATAAGAAAAAGATAAAGAGTCAGTTGAACCGAGATTAAAATTAATCTACATTGGTAGAAACGAGCCTTATGCCCATTTTCACCAATGTATTGGGCAAGAAAGTAATTGCGTTTTTTTAAAAGGCATCTATCAAAGTAAAAACTTTACAATTACTTTCTTATCAACCAATATAAATATATCTTGGTAGAATAAAATTTCAGCTTTAAAGATCTCTTTTTCGCGATACGACATTTTTAATAGAGTTATGAGCAATTAAAGTCAAAATGATCCTTTTATTTAATCCAGGATAATTCAGTAACCAAAAATCGTAGGAATATTAAAAAAAACCATTTTGTAGAGAAAGTATCAAGCTTTCAGATAGGTAGTTGAAAATTTTCTCAAATTTGTTTTGAGCAAATTACAAAGTTACAAATGACAAAGTGAGAAGAAAATTTTCCGTCTTTTTCAGCTCATGGTTTTTGGTATGTAAAAATTATCAAACTCGTATAAACTTAAAAAATGTGATAAGCTTTTAAAAGTAGAGATTTCAAATTTTAAAACCCTTTTTTTAAATTTAAATTTCATTTATTATTGACGAAAGTATTGTATATATAACTTTTGAGCTAAAAAACGCAATTACTTCCTTGCCAACCTAATAGATTAACTTTAATCTGAGTTCAATTAACTCTTCGTCTTTTTTTAATCTTTAGAACTTTAAAAAAAGACGAAGAGTAAGTTGAAATTAAAGTTAATCTACATTGGTGGAAACGGGCATTAGTGTCAGTCATAAATCAAGATTTTTTTTTTGTTTTTTTTTTGCTTTGTTCTCTTTGTAAAAACCGCAAAGAGTTTTGCCGAGGTCCTTAGCGCTCTCACGTTCTGCCAAATCAATATCCGATACCAGATTGTACTCCACGGATACCGGTCTCCAGAAAGAACAGATGAATCGATCCGTTCGCAGGTAGCTCATACGCAACGCAGCAGGTGAGCACCGTGCGGCAATCCTGCGAAATCGCATGTGTACCGCCCGTACGGAGAGCACTTACAAATATTTTTCATTTTAATTCATGATCGAATAAGGAAGCAATAACATTGAAAGCGATAAAGCGATCACACTCTCAGAAAATTCCCCTAATAACAGACTAAATATATTTGTTGCCGTAACAACTCCACTGAGATCATAACAATGACAATTGCGATCTTAATTGCAATGTTAATATCGAAAGTATTATATTAATTAATATTAATTAAAAATTTTATTTAATAATATAATGATAGATATTGTACCGAAAATATTATATATAAGGTTAATATAATATATAGATTCATTTAAGTAATAAATACTCTGCTTGATATATATAGTTGTAAAATTATTGATTAATTCGTTATCTCACGATCACATACACTGTTAGAAATGTACCGAACTTCCTTTACATGTAAATGAAGTTCGTGATTATGAACGAAATTAAAAGTAATGAATGATTTAAATGAAAATTAAGTTACAGTAGTTACTTAAATGTAATGAATGTGTACATTAAATTTATGAAATTTAATGTACATTTCATAAAATTTTATAAAAAGTACATCAAATTTCATAAATTTTTGTGAAAAATACATTAAATTTCATGTACATATACATAAATATACTTTTTGATTATAAATACGTTAAATATATAATGTAAGTTACTCAAGTTCAAATTATGTAATTTAAAAGTATATTAATTTCATAAAGTTTTTAACAGTGTAGGTATAGACGTTCACTAAATTATCTGTAGATATTTAAATAAATATTCAGTATAACTTATACATAATAAAAGAATATCTATAAAAATGCATTCAAAACATGAAGAATTAACATCATTGAAAGTGTCATCACGACTTCGTCTGGAATCTTTAATTCCATTTAAAATTGTTTTCTTGAAGAAGGAAATTTTTCCTTATATCAAGGAAAAGAGGGGAAAGGAAGGGGGCGGATAGAGATACTCAATGATCCGATTATAAAACGAGCCCAATTTAGACTTGCGTACCTGACACGCATATGCATCATGCGCTTATTCGCGGTTCACATTTTCGGCTGTTGCGTAGTAGCCGCACTCACATGACGAAACGGACAAAATACGCACGCTTACACACGGACGAGTAGTCAGGTAGTAAGATGGGTAGGTGATAGGTAGGTGCATACGCGCAGCGTGGGAAGGTCCGGCAGCTGAGCGAGCTGAAGGGACCCCAAAAAGCGAACGGCTGCAGCTTCTTCTTCTTGCCCCGGAGCCGCCGCTGGCTTCTGCCCATGCCGGTCGGATCGGTTGGTTCTTCCTTCATCTATCCGTGGGAGCCTGTTTCCTAGACACCCGGTGGCTTTCTTTCTCTAGGACGTAAATCCGCAGAACGATTCCTTAGGATAGTCGTGAAGAAGCGAGAAAAGCTGTAGATAAAAGCCGAACTGTCAAAACGAATGTTTCAATTATTGGATTCTTAAGCCTTGTTGTGGGTTTCTTCCGTTTTACAAAATAATAATTATAATTCTCATCGTTAAATTTATAATAATCGATATATCTTTAAAATTAAATATTTTTTGAATCAATTTTTTTTCTAGAAACTTCAGAACGATATTCGTGCAAAAAGATGTGAAAAGGCACCCGTTGATTTCCGATCGCAGATGCGAGGCATTTCAGTGAACGATGACGGCAGCCATGAGGATCACGGCGACATCCTGTCCCGCGAGATGAAAAGCCGTACGCATTCGGTGAAGGTCTCATTATTAATTGTTCAAGTTCCTGTTCAAACAGAGAGATTAAATCCGAGGGGGACTAATCCGGCACGTAAAAGTCTCTCATTGTACGTTCCGTTCTGTCCCGTTCCGTCCCGTGTATCGTGTATACGCATACGCATCCTACTTCCTTCTACACGTGTCTCTGTGTCGACGTCGACACACGGACGCTCGTACAGCGTGACAGCGACGCGATCTCACATTCGAACGCAGGACAGGAAGCCTCTGCCTCCCTCGTACATCCACCGGGGACTGTGTTCCGCTCCCTCCCGCCCTTCTATCCTCTTTCCCTCTCGCCACACTCCTGCGCTCTCATTTTCGCTCTCGAGGACCCGAAAAGAGACGCATAACAAAAATAATAAAAAGTGCTTCCTTCCGTTCCGTCTGAACATCTCGCATCTGGCCTTGAGCTCGTTCTCTCAATCTTATATCCAATCCTTCTCATGATCCTCAAGCCCCATCGGCCCTTTTTTTTTCTTGTTCTATATAATATTTAAGTATTATACTTTTTCAGTAATATCAATTAATTTTTTTCCCTCTTTCAAATGATTTTTAGAAAATTCTTCGACAATATTCAATTTAAATTTGATCAAAATTACTATTTTTATAAATTTTTATCATATATTCGCGGCATCATATATTCAAAACTTAAAATTAATCACGAAAAAATATAGTTGCTCGTTATTTTGTTTTTCATAATATTTTACTGTTATTTTTTACTTCCGTCCAATTTTTGATTCCTGTTTCTCATACACTCTTCAAATCTGTTTTCGTCGAATTTTGTCTCTCTCGTTTTTCGATGCTCGAGTCAAATATCTGGCGGTTTCTATCTTGTAAACAGCCGTACCTTCTGGTGTGCATAACAACTGGCTGTCGGAGAATCTCTTTTATTATTCTGTGAGCTATCCTTGACGCTCCTTTCTCGTGTCAGACAGTAGCCTTATGGTACAATCTGCGAAATGGAGTCTTTAGGCGGGCACCGATATACCAGATTCATGGATCATGATCGGATGGTGATTACATGATTTGTAAAAGTTTCGGTGAAGAAACGATATTAAATTCGATAAGGATTCTGATTTATTTCAACATCAATCGGTCAACATCAAAGAAATCTTTGCACATTAACATAAAAAAAAAAATAAAAATCATATATAAAAAATAAAACGCTAAAGATATTTATAGTCATCTTCAAATTTTAATGATAATCGTCATTATTTAGGTTCTTTTGTATATATATATATATATATATATATATATATATATATATATATGACTTGGGTAAACATTTGTGATGTCGAGAGAGGAAATCGAACGAGGGTGGAGGAATTTCAGAAACGCACCAGTCGCTTGTATGGAGGATCGGAGGGAGAGAGAAGGACAGAAGGACAAAAAGGAGGATATTATAGTGACGGAGATATATACATACGGAGAGAATGGAGAGCTTGAATGAAAGAGAGAGAGAGAGAGAGAGAGAGAGGCGTCGAGAGGTAGTGGGCGGAAGTGGCCCATACAGGGAGGCTGGAACCACCTTGGCTTCCACTATATCGAGCAGTAAGGATATACACAACCACCTTGTCCCACTCGCACTCTCACGTGGCACACGTGTTGTTGTCACTCGTCATCCCTACCTCGATATCGTTCTAGAAGAGAGGTTCCCGTCGCTTCTTTAACTAGTCGAAGAGAGAAGGGGACCATCCAGAAAAAGATCTCTCGATGTCTTTACTTCTCCCTTCTTTTCTTCGTCACGCCTTGTTTCAAACTCCTTCAACTTCCTACCACTTCTCCCGGTTTTCTTTGACGCTTGGGAGAACTTCCGGAATTTTGCGCGCCCTTTCAGAGCACACGGGCGAAGAAGTGAAGTTCCGTTTATACTTCGCGGTCGAGACGGGAGCGCGAAATAAAGAACGACGACTTCGCTTCCTTCCGCGCTTCTCTTCGACCGGTACTCTTTGTCGATCGGTGCTTCTGTATTAACCGGAACTTCTCGCCGCCGAAAACAAAACCGCCATGAAGAGAGGAATCGTGGACCGAAGTTCTCTCTGTTGTTTGCGCCGTGCTTTGTCGTGAATTCACGAGGCAAGAGAAGGGATTGACTTCCTGTTTACTTCTCACTACCACCAGTCGTCTCTTTATCGTTGGCCTGTCATGATATCATCGTTTCGATAAACAATAAATTAATTAATTAAGCGTTGTCAGGTTAAATATCCATGGTATTAATTAAGAAGTATCATCTTGATGAATGATGGTGATGAAGAACGCGATCAACAAAGTTACGGTTCGTTACAACGTGTCAGATGGTCAGTTTCACTAAATGCATTCGAATGCTCACTAATGAAGGAACACGCGGGATCACTTCCACTCCTCGTTCTCTTCATTTTCTCGTTTTATCTCAAAATCAAGATAATTGATTTGATGGCTGGACGATACTCTTTTTCAGTCTCGCCATCTGGGATACTAATTAATTTTCTACATTTTGGATCATTTCGAAAAAACGTCACACACATGTCTAAATTTTTCGAACAAAAATGCTCTTTATAATTACATTATGCAAAGTATATATATATATATATATATATATATATATATATATATATATATATAATATTTTTTTTTTTTTTTTAGATCTATATAAAAAAAAAACAAAAAAAAATTAATTAGATTTATC
>Ga0157364_1006095_pt1 | contig 12350 bp, 6 predicted proteins | sample AttsexASBM2_FD_111476 | JGI IMG/M metagenome (GOLD analysis project Ga0157364, IMG submission 111476) | Fungus gardens microbial communities from leaf cutter ant in Ribeirão Preto, State of São Paulo, Brazil - Atta sexdens ASBM2 | ecosystem: Host-associated > Fungi > Mycelium > Unclassified ...
ACACACACACACACACACACACACACACACACACACACACACACACACACACACACACACACACACACACACACACACACACACATATATATATATATACACACAATATATATATGTATATTGCTTAAATCTTTATTAAAGTTTTTATCTTATGTATGATAATTGGTAATACTCTCTCATTAAATATTCAATTAACAAAGTTTAAAAAATTTAACTTTATCGTTATAATAAAAATTAAACAAAATATATTTTGTTCGTTGTATTTTAATCGTTAACATAGAATAAAAAAACATCAATAAAAACAGGTTTTATTTAAGCATCTGAATTTATAAAGTTTATAATTATGTAATGATTTTTGCTAAAAAAAAATCTTGTATCAGTGTCAACTGAAATATAAATCAACTGAATATTTTTTTAAAACTTACGGTTTAAAAACCGTAAATAAAATAGCAATTTGAATATTAAAGTTAAAAAAATATACTAATGATTGATGATAATGATTTATATTTAAAAAACATATTTTTTATTAATCGTTTCAATTATTATGTAGATCAAAAAGAATACTCATGTAATAATTTTACTTTTGATGCACGAAAAAGTACAGGCGATCGACTGTTGACAGATTCAGCGCAATAATCTCCGTCTTTACGCTTATGCAAACATAGACATGTACTTCAGTTACTTAGATATTTGCATTTCCCAACTTGCCTCTTGGCTTAACTAGTCTCGTTTTATCTACATGTTTTACTATGAAATATAGTTTATTTGATTAAAACAATGCGTAGGTGATGAACGATAAACGCGTGGGAGATCCTTTGCATTGCAGAGGAAAGCAGGATATTTAAGTTAGAGAATTACGTGGGCGATATTCGAAAAAGAGAAAAATAATCGACGACTACAGGGTTAAACCGATAGGTCAACAAAACCACCTACGAACCACTTTGACAACCGATACGAGCGATCAACTTTATCGAATTGATTGCAATGCGAAGAGAGAGAAAACACGCTCACATGTCAGTCGTGTTACCATTAATTTTAACGTTCATTGTAACTAGCATCGTCTTTTTTTTTATCATGATGCAACAGCACGTACTTCCCACGCCTACGCTACATTTTACGCATCTCTCGTCACACATAACGTTCAATGTCAGTGGTGTAAATGTTAAATTTAGTCCACGCCTACGCACAGTTAATGATGACGTTTTACGGAGCTAAATGTTTGTCTCCGTTTATTTTCTGCACGCGACAAATTTCTTCGAAAATTTTTGCAAAGAAAAGAGAGAGAGAGAGAGAGAGAGAGAGAAGTGCGTAGAATGTTTCTATCATTTGTCTTTTAAGAAAAATATATTAATGCTTTTCTTACTTACAAAAAAATACACTTTTTCCGTGTTCTTTTAGTCCTCTTACTTTTGCGTTTCAGAGAAACTCGAGGTTGCGCTACTGAAATATTCATGAGCGACTCTTTCCTTCTTAAACATGTAAAAAAATGTCTCGTATTTAGCAATTATTCAATTGCTCGCTTGCTGCGATAGATTAAATAAATAGGGATTTTTTTTTCTTAGCAAGCGCAAAGTTGTTCGAAAATTTTTACTTCAATAATAACAAAATTTCATAACAAAATCATATGAATCGATTGCTCTATATTTCTCCTTATTTAAATTATTAATCTAATTTAAAAATATAAAATATCCTAGATAATTAAAAAAATCTTTTTAACAAGTACAAATACGGTAGTAATACGGTGAAATTTGATCAGACATATACATGATATACACTTTTCCCCTTATTGTATTTTATGTTCTCTGCTTCTAGTAAGAAGATAGACTGATGTTCGATATCGTATCACAGAGTCTCTTTTATCCTCAAAAATGCCGATGTATCCAGGTGAGTGTTCGAAATTCTCCAGGAACTATCCCCGAGCGAATTTATTTCTCTTATGGTTCTTGCTTAAATTCTTTCATGCTTTATATTGTCGTGAATTTTCCAACTCGTGATTTCCACCGCGCGTTTCACCGCAAGAATATAACCGTTTATTGTTTGGGCGAGAATTAACCGTTCATATGAACAATCATGAGGATTTAATTAAAATTTAGCTTACAGGCAAAAATCATTACACAATCTCCAATTTCGTTTTTAGCTGAATTGAAATTGTCTTAAATAACTAACGAGAGAATCGATTGTGGTTTCGATATCTTTATAACGTGCAAATTATCCTTATATTTAATGTAAAAACGTTCATCTCCGTTTGCATGGTGCCTGTAGCGTGAAATTTTCTCTACTCGATTCTTTGTAATTATCACGAAAACGTTGTGTAGACGCGGAAGAACCATGACGAGAAAATTCGCACTGCTCGTAAATTCGAATCGATCGCACCATCGCACTCGTAACTCGTGTTCCATGTTGAAGGCTCTCTGAATTATTCTTCAAGAGTGATACATGTACTGTGCGCGTGTGCGGAGATCTGTCTCATCGTTCGTCTCTATTTTCCGATCGGATTCGGAATCTGAGCGCAACAGGATAATTATGTTTGTCGGGCACATTTATTATTATTATTATTATTATTATTATTATTATTATTATTATTATTATTATATTATCGATCAGTAAATATTTATTATCATTAATAGAGTCCTTCAACGCATTGTTCTAATCCTAATTAAACGAGTCGCTCATTAAATTGCTGTTTCGCAATCATCATTTAACAATAACATTAATGCAATATACTAATCTAATCGAGCGAATGGAAAGCGAACTATTAGAAAATCTATCAAACTTACCGTTCTGCGTCGCGCCTAGCTTCACAGATTCTCGTATTGGAAATGGAAGTTCAAAATCCATACATGGCGAGGGTTGAAAGTACGTTGAAACTCTGCAATAGAATGAAAATTGGCGTCATTAAATTTGTACTTGTTGGCTAAATTGGAATAGTTAATATTAACACTAGAAACTGCGGGTTGAAATTAACTCAATTGCGATTCAAGTTAAATCTAAGCTTTTTATTTTTGTTACCACAAAAGTAAAATTATTTGTAATTATAATTATTTGATAATCCATAAAAATTTAAAAACTATCAGATGAATCAAAAATGACACAGCCGCGGTTCTAGTGTTAAGTAAACACGTATGATTTTCGATATATATTTACGAAATATATGTATAAAATTGCAAGATATAAATTAATTAACATCTATAACTATTAGACTCATATTGGAATAATCGATATAACAACGCATATTTAATCCGCGCGCGCGCATAGTTCGATCATTGAATTTTCGGGATGAGATCGAGCTAGATAGGCACCAGTTCCAATTTCCTGCGATCGTCCGGATAGTCAGCTCTAGGATTCTGGTTTCATACATAGCGGAACGGAGATGAAGATAAGTGAAATTTGATGATCGAAAGTCTCGCTATTAGAGGAATATTAGATACTATTATTACGATACGTTAATCAATTTTACAGCTATTATATTAAAGCCGTTATGTATTAATGAAATAAAATACAAATGTACGTTTCACGACTTCTATATTTGGTTGTTTATTTTATTGCTCACGTTTCTCGTATCGACCGAGATAAGTGTCGATTCTTCTTGTCGTCATTGCTCGAGCTAAAGTAGTCGATTCCCGAGGAAACGTGGAAGGAATCGAGTTGTCGGTAATGCATGAAGAATGTAACGGACAGCATCGCATCTTTGCTTGCATTTCAGTATCAGGAAGAGAAACTCGTAACACGTTGTGACGACGTCTCGAATGATCTTTAATTGGAATCGAATGAAACCGCTATTAAAGCCTTTACGTTTCTCGCCTATCTAACTAAGACGAATCTCTTAGAAAAATGCTTCTTCAATTCATTAAGTGAATTGATTTTCAAGAAACGAATTAAAGAGAAATTTTCCTTCTTGATATTTCAGTAAAATGATACAAATGCGCATTAAAAAGTTTAACGCGAGTTAAAAGAAGAGAATATTTCGTATCTCGTCGGATCGAAACGCGCAAAACCTGATTTTTCTTCTATTAGATTCTTTGCTTTTAACTTTGAATCCTCCGAGTTCTACCTTCTTAAGTTCAAGGAACCTTCGAAGTATTTAAGCGACGAGATATATGTGTATGTTGGAAAGACTGAAGAAGTCTCGTCTTGTCCAAGCGTTTCTTCACGCGCGCGAAGACGTTCTTACAATTTCCAAGTCGTCTCCGTTCGCGGCTTCGAGTCACGGAGTGAGGAAAAACATTTTCCGAGCAAATTGGAACGGGGATAGCTTAGCGTCGGTGAGATGAAGGAATAGTGGCAAGTCTGGCGAAAAGCCACGGAGAATTTGTCTGCCGGAAACGAGTTTCTGGAACCGAAACGGCGTGACTGTTTCACAAATCATCTGATTTTTGAAACTTTCACGATTATAATTCATCGTTCGCATAAAATAAATTTTCCCATAGCGCTGCACGCACCAACGATCGTTTTTAACATTACATTTACGATTATTTAATGTCTTTCGTGCAATCAATATTAACGTAAGAGATAATAAGAACTTTGCGCACAAAAAGACACTGCAGTAAAATGCTTATTATTAATTAAGGACTAAGAATTATGTAAAAAAAACTTTTTATAAACGTAAACCTTTGTACAGATTTTGTAAAAAAGATAACACATAAAAAAGTAATTTTATTAAAAATTATAAATAATTTAAAAAATGTCGATTTATTTTTCTTTATGTATCTTATAAATGGAAATAGATATTAATAAATCTTTTTTTTTAAATACGCATCTAGAAATTAAACTTCACGAAAGTTTCAGGAAATTTTTTTGTTTCTCTGAGTTTTTAATAACTTAGTACATACAATTCTTTTCTGGTTCTTTACGATACACAATGAATTTTTTGTGTGGATGATTTTTATACAATCTCTACAAAGATTATTAGGTTAATCTTATCATTTTTACACATATAGTTGAACGAGGCTGATAAGAATTTTTAAAAACATCTTCGATATAATTCTTATAATATAGTATCTATTATATTATTTAAAAACTGAAATATCCATTTCTTCTATACTTTCAATTTAGCTATAATATTAAAAAAAAATTAACTTAATATTTTTGGAAAGAGAAAAAAAATGATGTAGCTATTAATTTTATATTTTTTGATTGAAGTCATTTTTAATATCCCATTTTTTTATGTTACAGGTCTGCTATATATGTTAGTAAATAAAACAATGAAATCGATCGAATAAACTGGTTTATTAAAAAAATAAAATAAAAATGTTTTTATAGTAATAAACTAAATTTTTTTGTAATTTCGAACCATTTTGAAGACTTTAATAAAAAAATTATTGAAAAAGAAATTATACAGAACAATTTGAGATTAGATTATGACAGGACAAAAAATCAGGAAATAACATGGATTATCATTAAAACCATATAAATGATATGAGATTTATTTAGTTTATATCATATTTGTCCCATTTTATCAAAGATACCTCATCGATTTAATTATATTTCAAAATAATTGTCTTAAAAAAAAAAAATAAATAAAACATGATTCCGATTCACATAAAACGAAATGAAACTGACTTTGAGCTCATAAAACATTACTTACTAGAAATAGAATTTAAAGAGAAAAATTTTATTTGTGAAATAAAATTTTTCTCTTTAAATTTATAATAGCTTTTATTTTTAATTTTTATATATGCGTGCGTACTTATACTCCTCAGTGACAAATAACAATAACATCAGTACCATCACAAAAACAATTACACAGATACGAACAATTTTTATTTTATACATGAACAAATACATATTGGAAGTTATCAAAGATACACAGTATGGACTGCGCCATTTGGTATTTAAATAATACCTATATCAAATGTGGTCAACAAAAATGAGAGAAAAAGAGAGGAAGCTCAATCTCTTTTCCTTTCTATCATATGATTGATTGAATAAAAAGAGACAGAAACTGAACATCTTCGCGTTCTATCTCTCTCATTTTTATCGATCAATTTTACACACGAATAGCCGCAGTCCATGCTTTATGACTTTGAAAGTTATTATCACTGCAATGTCGTTCTACAGTATACAAAAATTATTAAGAGAATCATTCTTACATTATATACTTTAACACTTAAAAAGTATTTATAAAGTGTATTAAAAAAAGAGGAGAAAGAACTTAGATTAGCCATTATTTAACTACGAGCTCTTAGTATCTCAAAGAAGAAGGCGCAGAATACAAATGACTCAATCGTGTGTAGTAAGAGTTGATAAAACTATTACGATTTTTCGAAAAGTTTGGGTCTTTTATTACCATTTAAAAAATAACAAAACATTTTTCTTTATGTTAGAACCAATCGATGAAGGTATCGTTTACGAAGAGAATGTCATTGAAATTAAAAAAAAATCTTGTTTGAGTTTTGTCAAATATTTCTTAAATTGTTCGTAACTTTCGATAAAATTTTTTCAACTTTTTATGCGATATTTTCTCATAAAATCTCTAAACATTACGTTTATAAAATTTTTTTTATATACCTTTAGTTCTCATAACAGTAAACATTTTACTGTAAGTGCCTTTTTTCATGCGTAAAGATTTTATAACCCTTTAATGCCACCTCCGAAACAACATGCAACATCAGAATTAGCATAAACATTGCAATTTGCCCGTAACTCACTCAAGGATGACATTCTTCCGGTTTGCCGTTATCCTTGAATCTCACAGCTAATTAATAAACCTACGATTAATGTCAAACCGATCAATTGAAAATTAATGGCTTCAATCGTTGTCACACGAATTAATTGCCTCGTCAGTGCGGTACATGGTTAATAAAGTTGTTGTATGGTACCTATGTAAAATATGAGGTCGTGGAAACCGATAATAACTTCCTCGTTAATAAGAATATCAAGTCTCAGGTACATGGCATATTCAAACAAGACAACGTACAAACGAAAATTGAAATTTTTTCCCAGCGGTTTTATATCTGATGACATAAGCAACTACGCTAATATCGTTAGTTTCTGCAATATTTATCGAAGCTCGTATCATGTAATAACATACGCTTTTTCGTGGTATGCTGAAGAACGTCGGAAAATGTGAAATACATTTTTCTTTCTACACAAAGTGAAAAACGATGGTTCTGACGTATAATATAATGCTGTTACAAACATATTTTTGCTCGTGATGTGTGTGTGTGTGTGTGTGTGTGTGCGTGCGTGCGTGTGTGTGTGTGTGTGTGTGTGTGTGTGTACAAAGTGCGAACAAATTCACCGCATAAACGTATAATTTTAGCAGACGAAAAAATTTCCGGGCTTTTGCATTTTAGATGCGCTCATAAATAAAAAATCCTCTCGCGATTTGCGATTTCAATGAATGTTAGAACGCGTGTCGCGCGAAAATAATAGTGAAACTTTAGCTAGCGTGTAACATTCTTATAGAATACTCGACGTTATTTATAACCAGCGAAAAACTTTCTTTCGTGAATTGACCAGTAAATAATGAAAGAAACACGTCAACCGGCGCGCATAATCATACAATTATTGCATGTTCTCAGCGACGTAGACACTATAATAAGACATTTGATCATAACGACACGCGACCTACGGGAACAGCTGAGTCACACTTGTATTTCTTTTTGACCGCATGATTTTGCGTGTTTATGCCCGCACACGCGACGCCTTGGACTGTAAATTGAGGATTTCTTTCTTCCTTCCCTTTCTTGGTCTCAGGGTTTTCGGGAGAAATGTCCTACATAAGGCAGGTATATCGATACTCTATTCTTTCGACGCCACTTGTAGCGACCATCCTCGAAGCCAGCTGTATCGGGCGCGAGGCGTGCTCGGTCGTTCGGGAAAAATGGAGAAAAGAGACGACGCGATGAGGGAGAAGATAGAATTGGGTCGAGACATTCACGATGACGAGAGCAGAACCGGAGCGGCACTAGATAGAAACAGCTTGTTCGCGCAACTGTCGCGTTATCACGACGAGAGATTCTCGAAGAGGGCTTCGCGACAACGTGCCGCGGGCAGTTTTCCTTCTGAGGAGAGATATCACGTCATATTTCACCCACAAATCCCACCTCACCCTAATGTTTCATCATAACCGGGCTTTTTCCTTTTACGAGGCAATGATTCCGTCCGTCCGCACACACGGACATGTGCGTAGTAACTTTCTTTTGTTACTTTTATCTCCTTATCGATTTCTCGTTGTGTAGTTTCGTGCACGTAGATATTGGGTTTAATGGATACGTAAGGAGAAAGCGCACTCCTGCTACATGTGTCTTGCATTATCCATTTGTGCCGTATAGACGGCACCATCTTTGCTCCACAAAGACAAATTTGCATCCGTTGCTTAATGATTATGCTTATGATATTGCTTTATGATAGCTCACGTTACAACGGATTGGCGAGAAAAGAATGATTTGATATGACTTGAATGTACGAATAAGATAAAGTTTCACAAACGCACGCGAGGCACGGCAGGTAAAGCGACTTATCGCTACTAATTGGACAGCAAACACTATGCCGCTAAAGTACTCGTGTAAGTAAGACTATTGAGCGTAAAGTCACGCGCGAAAGATGTGTCGTGGAAGGCGTACACAATGCAAGACAAATTGCTCGGCGCAATGGCGTTGAATTATTCGTCATACCTCGATCCTTTATGTTGGAGCTCGTTGCAAATGCAATGTACGCTTGTAGAATGTCTACGAAATGGCAAATGCTTAATAAAGGTGCTTTGATGTTATGTATCGTGAAGCGCAATCATTGTTCTTATATAATATCTAATCCTCCTGTTAATTAATTTATATAACGAGAATCAACGGAACAAAATTAAAGTGAGTCCGATAAAGAGACTCGAATAAGGATGATAAAATAAGAAAGATAAAAGCATATTTGTATAAAATGTGATTCGTTTACTGAACTAAAACTGTATGTAAACAATAAAATATTCATTGAATTAATGAAAATTGGTCCAATGAATCATTATTCTGATAATGATTTAGGTTATAAAACTATTACTAGAATTCATTGCAAGAATGAATATGTTATATATAAATGAATCCAGTTATTTAATGTATTAACTATATTAAGTCGGATAGTGATTAATGATCGTTTCATTGGACCAATAATAATCAAAATTTTTTTCAGTGTATAAAAAAGGATATAAATCACACATTCATGATACATAAAAAAAATGATTTTGCTGAAATTTCCAACAATTAGGTAAATACAGATCTGAAAATAATTTTGTTGAGCCATCAAAATAATTATATAGGAAACTCAAGCATAATAAGCAATGCTGCAAAACGTTTTGATATTCATAATAACCAATTTGAACGTCCAATTATTTCGATAATCTAATAACATTTCTTTTCAGATCTGTATTTAGCTAAATTCTTATATATTTCAGTAAAACAATTCTTTCCGTGCAATAATTGATAAAATTTATATTGTTATTATTAGTAATAACAAGTACAAGTAACAAATTATTTCTAATTTAAATGCCTTATAAATTTGTTAATTACGTTGCAATTATATTGTAAATGCGTTACCTCGAAATAACTATCGCGAAGGAACAAATTCAAAGCGTGAGCGACTATTGTCAAATCGACTTACGCAGTGAAACTTCCATGTCGAAAGTTTGACATTAAACACCAAAGACAAACTGCGATCTTAATCCGTTATTTCACGGTGCATTCTGAAAACGGTCAGGTGTACGGTTGTACGGAAAATAAATGTAGCGTATATAAACAGTGTTCGGAAAGTTTGTATGCTGGGCGTTTCAAGTATTATCTTGAGCAATTTAAATAAAGAGGAGCGATGTATCTCCCTGCACGCATTAACTATAAAATTTGTGTCGCAACATAAATAATTCATTGCAACTAGAAAATGCAGCAGTATTTTGCCAGAAGGTGTTTTTGTCTTTTTTATCGAGGAACCTTATTTCCGACGTGCCTATCAGAAATCTATTACTTGCATTTTTCAAGGGCCTCCGCGTATAAACCTTGCTGAAAATTGTTATCTTTGAAGAAGCAAAATTAGGCCATTCGGTTCGATGTGTAGTCATGATACCTGTTTCTTCACAAAAATCATGCTTAAAACAGCGCAATATCGCAGCTCGCACGCGAAGCTCGCGAAATGAAGTCACGATGGCGCAATGAAGCAATAAAGATATTGTTAATGAAAAAGAACGGAGCGCAAATTAATGCGATCGGTAATCAGTTCGCGTCGTAAAGAAGCAACGAGAATGCTATAGTGCAAAAAGTATCTCTCCCGCTGGACTTTCAAAATTACACGCTTCTTCTCACGTGAGTGTATATAATATTTTAATAAACGCCCTTTATAATGAGCAAGATAATCCAATCCATCGACTTTAAGGCGAATGATCGAGTTCGCTCTAATTATCGTATAAAATCCAATCGACGAATTACGGCCACTTATAGGCCACGCCACTACTAATAGACGTCGTACAATAGCGGCACTGGCGTGACACAAAGCTAATCTCGACTGTTATTCGACGCAATCTGATTCGATCTCAATCAGATCGCGTGGAAACGTGTAGTACGTACACACCAAAGTTGCCCTGTGACAGTGTAAATCTCTATCCCGAATAATCCCTCTCCTTTACGTACATAAATCCAAGAGCACGACAAAAATTCTTTCTCTGACTATAAGTCGTTGCTCTTTATTCTAACGTTGAGGCTGCAACTCGTCGTTTTGTTACACGTTGAAGATATTTCTCATTCCGAAAGAGGAAAATCTAGAAAAAAGGGAGAGAAAAAGCGTCGTGCGTTAAAAATTGATTCTGGTAGCTGAATCACGGTGTGCCTGTACGACGTGCGCTGCTTTGAGATTCGTAACGCGCGTCACAACTTGCGGCCGCTGTGCGGAAATTGCCGGTAACGAAGCAAGAAACGTACAATGCTCCGAGAGACGGTATCTTATTATGTAGAAAATAGGACACGCTACGCGCGCAAAGCTCGTAAAAAGCTGTTGAATATCTAGACTAGAAACTAAAGCCAACTTCCCAGCCAGAATTTTTTAGCTCCGCAAGTAGTCACTATCTTTAGTATGTCAATGTACTTCTTAAGAACATTACAGTTTCGCCATATTCCTCAGTCACGTAGAGTACATGGACTTCTTAAAAAGTAAACGCGGTAATTGCCCAAGCTGTAGATTATCTGCGCTTTATCATCCTTAATTTGCCACTTATCGGTTTTTATATCGAGCGTGTATTATTTATAGCGTGGTACGCATTAAATTCTTAAAATGGCTCCTGACTCGAGCGTACAGTAAACAATAATTCAACGTGTCAGATAAATATTATACATCATACTGAATATTACATTAGAAATCGACAAAACTCGGTTCGAATTCTCCAATGTAAAATCTGCACACAAAAATTTGTACCTTCCGAAAAATATATTTTATGTAATGAAAATTAAAATGGAATTTTTTTCGTGGATAAAACGCTGAAACGAGACATGACGTGTTAAAATGTAAAAAAAAAAAGAATGAACGGATATTTATAAATATGAAAAGCTAGGTGAAAATGTAATGTAGCATCTCGCTAAAGGCTTTGCTAGAAAATCGAAGGATTTACAGCATTTCCGACCGATCCGGATGTCGTTCACCTCGATGGACATCATCGAAATCTTATCATGTACGATGAACAGAAAAGATCGCGTTTTGCTATAAGACTCACTCTTTACGAGTTAAAGTTTAACGAAGATCAAAAGTACAGTTTTCCTCAACGGTAACATTTTAAATTTAATTTTTAAGAAAACTTCTCTCAAGAATTCTTAAAAAAGGACATTATATAATTCCGTTAAAATATTCAAAATTCTCGTAAAATTTCACAATATTGTACGTACACAGTTGGAAAATTTGTTAAATTTAATACAAGAAGAACATGTTAGAAACACAAACATTACGTAAAAAAATTAACATATTAAACGTAATATTGACACAATTTGTTTGACAACAATCATATTTTTTATTTTCTTCATTAAAACAAACATTTATAATGTGTTAAATTAGCATGTTTCATGAAATTTAATATTTATAATATGTTGAATTAATTAAATTTTATTCATTTATTTTAAAAATTATATTTTAAAAAGCATTATTTTTATGTTATTTGTTCACTTACAATCATATTATAAAATTATAATACTTGACTATTAAAAATTCAACACAAAATTTTAACAAGGAATGGACCAAACATTTTGTATTTCTAACATAAATACAAAATATTTTTATCCTGTAACATCTCGTATCAATTAATAAAATTCAGATAATGGCAAAGATTTATGATTAAGAGATGCACATCGGTGACAAATGATTGTTGGATGAAAGGACAAAGTGCTGAATTTCGTAAT
>Ga0157364_1006096_pt1 | contig 12349 bp, 7 predicted proteins | sample AttsexASBM2_FD_111476 | JGI IMG/M metagenome (GOLD analysis project Ga0157364, IMG submission 111476) | Fungus gardens microbial communities from leaf cutter ant in Ribeirão Preto, State of São Paulo, Brazil - Atta sexdens ASBM2 | ecosystem: Host-associated > Fungi > Mycelium > Unclassified ...
CGTAAAAAAACGTTTATTTCGCTTGCATAAAATAGAAAGTATAATTTTATATTTTTAGATAAGAACCGGACAGCCGCACAAAATTTATAGGAGGACACAGGTTGAACATCACTGTATTATATGAATTCTGCTCGTTGTTGGCCGACTCGACCATAAATCGCCGAATATATTCGCCGATATGAATGTATATATTTATAAACGTACAAGACTCATAATAAATCCACTGCCGAGCTTCTCGCGACTGATGTAATTCCGAGGGGACAGCAGAGCTTCGTAGATCTACGCACGGCTTAAAAGTTGATCTTCAATCAAATAAAGTGCTCGAGTTCTTACACAAAAGGGTTTCTTGCTCTCACGTGTTCGCCACGCGTTTCATCAGTTAAGGCGAAACATTTCGCCATATACTCGCAAAAGAGGCGCGCCGTTATCGGGGAAAATTATCGCTCCTCCGATGCCGCTGCAAAGTAAATTAAAAAACCCGGGCAGGTTATATCTCGTACATTGTAGTCGCGTATCGGACATACACAGACTCGCTGTACAACACACGTCACATGCCACGTATCTCTCCTTCACGCCACCGAGCTGTTTGAACGAGCGATTAACGATTTCTTCGCACGCTAGTTCGAGTTCGTCGCGAAAAGCTGACAGGAGAAAGAAAGGTAAAAAAAAGAAAAGGAGACGAAAGGGGAATAAGTTTTAGACGACATGCACGAAAGACAGATAGAGAGAAAGAGAACGAGAGAGATGGCGAGAGAGTTTTTAACAGTTTCCTGCACGCAGCTGCGACCGGATGCCGCTCCCACACCAGGCCAGCTACGTTATAACGTTGCACATGCAACCCACGCAATTGTGCATGTGCATGTATGGTCGTACGAAAATAGTGCCGCGTCCCTGACGTTAGTCCTTGAACCCGCGAAAAAAAGTCGTTCGGATTAACGACATTCCCCCCGCAGGCTGATTTACGCCGCGGCCGCAGAGAATCCGACCGCGAAGACCACAGAGAGTCTCGAGGCGATCGGCTTTGCATCCATCACTTCGACTGAGACTTCGATGCGCGCTCACTAGAATTAATTAAACTGTGCGTTAATATATTTCTTTTGCGGGATTAAAGATTAAATAATCATCCATTTCTCGTGCCTCTCATCGTAATTTATTTTCGAAATTACTCACTAAATCAGCTCACTGAATCAACGGATAACGTTGATTCTGAGACGTTACTCCTAACTAACTACATCACAATCAGTGATTCATAATGAAATTCATAATGAATTAACGAAAAGTCAATAAAACGTGGAATTTCTAACCTAGGTGATCTTTTTTTAATATACAAATTCAATATATGATATTAGAATATATAAATATCGATATTTAATACTCAGTTTCCTTTCTTTTCAGTTGACTTTCAGCTGATTCAAGTTTAGAGAGTAGATGTCTTTAACTCTCTGTCCGTACACTGAACCAAAACTGTACGTAAATACAATAAAATATTCATTGAATTAAATGGAAATTGGTCTAATGAATTCTCATAATGATTTAGGTTTATAGAACTATTATTAGAATTCATTGTAAGAATAAATATGTAGTTATATAAATAAATCAAATCAGTTATCATATCAATGAATTAAACTACATTAAATCGAACATTGATTAACGATCATTCATTGAACCAAAAATGATTCAAATTTTTGTCAGTGTATTCACGTATTTACTTCCTCCGTCTGCAATCTGGGTTGCTTTTTGTCTTAGTGTTTTTACTGTTCTAAGCTTTCAAAAAATATATAAAAATACAAGATTTTTGAATATCTCTATTACATTACAATATTACAAAAATATTACAAAATATTACAAAATATTTTAGGAAGGAACTCCGCTCTCTTTTATTTTGGAGAAAATTGAGAGTGAAATGTTGCTTGTGCTAAAAAAAATCCACGTTGCAGACGAAGAGTTAATTATATTCTTGAGCCTTTTAATTCTTTATTACTCTTATGGGGATACTCTCATTTTTATAAATTCTAAATCTATAAATATCTAAATGTATGAATGCTGCTATTTATACAAGTTATTATATTTAGCGCAAATTGTTTAACATAATTAAAAAATAATTCTAGAATGATCTAGAATGATCTTTGACGCACAAATAATAGCGTACACATTAATGTATGGAAATAACATACAATGTCACGACGAATTTCTATCTGCGTGAAGAAATTACTTAAGACTCATCATTTTGTCTGTAAAACAGGTAACGAATTGTAAATCTTTATTAAATCGATTAGAAGATATTAATGATACTATAATTATTTTAAATTAAAATCTAGCAATTCTCGTTCTACATAATATGTCAATTAGTTCGGCAACCAGGTTTTATGATGTATTCGTATCGATGTATAAAAGAAAAGAAGAGTTTATTGATAATTATATTTATGTCGTTGAATTTTAATGTTAAATTTATGTAAATAAATTGTGTTACTGATAAATTGTAAATTTACTGAAGATAGCCAGATTGTGGTCGTCTAAATCATTTATACTCTCTAAATCTGAATCAGTGGATAATCACTGATATCAATATCAAGTATGCCACTGGTAATCAGTGAATTAAATGTGAGATCCTTAACCTAACTAAATCTTTATTATGTGATGTAACTAACCTTGTTTTAGTGCTTAAATTCAATGAATATGGTATTGAAAAATTGAAATTAACGTGCAAATATCAATATTTTAATTATATAATGTTCAAACATTCTTCCTTTTTTAGTTGAACTTCACTGATTATCAGTGCCAAATATGCCACTGGATAATTAGTGACTATTCACTGATTCAGATTTAGAGAGTAAACTTTATTGCATATTAAATATCACAAAAAACAATTTGTGGTGTGGCTTGTGTATGCTCTTTTTTTTGTTAATTTTATAATAAAAAACTATGTTTGTTATAATTATAGTATATAAAAAAAAATGTTTGCATTTATCTTTATTCATAAATGATGTGTAGAATATTATTAATTTTTATTTCATTGTAATAAATCATCAAAGAGAACAATGAAAATTGAAATATAATGCTGGAGTGTCAGAAACAGCCCACGCGAGTAATTATATTAAAAAAAAAAATACTACGCGAGAAATGTGTGATTAAAACAGAATTTAAACGTCATGAATTCCGTTCCGACGTCTTTTCTCTCGCAAGTTTTCCTCTATTCGCGAGATTACGCTCGCTCCTGCCGTATTAATACATAGCACAGTGCGTAAAGCGAGATTCATCGGGAGATTTCGCATGGCACATGGCAGCGCACGTGTTAACATACGGCACCTTACGGCGTCTAAATTTACGTAGAGTTCTAGCAATCAGCATGGGAACTAGATACGGCGCGTACACAGAAACTCCATTATGAGCGCAGAACAGGGCGCGTTTCATACAACCTCGTCATTTTCCCGTGTTGTATCGCAATAAATATTTGGACAGCGTGTGTACAAGTCCGAAAAAGATAAAGCGTACGATTCCATGTTCCTTCTTCCATGTCGCGCGCCGCCTCGATTTTTTAGCGCGTCATAAATCTGCGGCACGAGGACATAAAACATTATTTACGAAAGCTCTTCCCCTATTCCCGTCGATCCTCGGGAGAAAACGCATCCCTCCGAAAAATCTTTGGCTTTGGCGAGACACGTTTAATATTTGTGATTATATGGTAAAATAATTATGATTATATATTAGAATCTCCATTTTTATAATTGTTACTATTATAATGTTAGTAATAATTATAATTATAATTGTACACAAAAAGAAATAATTTTTAAGTATCTAAGAATTTAGCTAGATATAGATTTAAAAATAATTTTGCTGAATCAAAATAATTATGTGGAAATCTCCAATATGATGAACAATGCTGCAAAAAGTTTCTAGCAACTAGTTTTACATAATTATTTTAGCAGCGTCCATAATTATTTTAATGGTCAACAACAAAATAATTTTCAGATTTATATCGAACTAAATTTTTAGATACTTAAAAAAAATCCTGTCCTTGGTGTCATAAATAAATATTCATATAGTTGATACAAAAAATGATTATAAATTATAATTCACTTTCCATCAACAACTGGGATATCTTTAAAGATATCATCGATATTCTGATTGTGAATTTTACCGAATAAATTTAAATCTTCTGTGAAAAATAAATAAAATACAATCTGATATCTATCATAATAAAGATTCGTTGTTAAAGCTTTGGCAAGTACACCAACATTTTTTCAGAACAATAAAAAAATTGTTTTTTTATTGCTGATAAAAGATTCATGTTTTGTATGGTTAAATTATAGTAATCGAAAAGTCTTCCAATGCAGGAAAAAATCCAAGTGCGCAGCACACAAAGAAAAAACAAAACACAAAAAAGTTGGAGCGAGATTAAGATTTTTTACGCATTAAGATACAAAATGTACATTTTTAAGATTGCCGCGAGCGAAAAGTATTTCTGAGCGATTCTTTTCATCTTGTACACTGAGAGAAAGGATTTTTTGTTAATTTAACAAACCAGTACCTTTAATCGGTGATCGGTAAATATATGACAACAAATTTTGTTGTTGTGTTTGCTGTTAGTCTGCTATACCAATTAATTATTAGTAACAGAAGCAAACTATATAGAATCTAATCTATCTTTTGGATAAACTTTAGGCTCGTTTACATAGAATTCGTAGATGATCGTGGAGTCTTAAGTCGTAGGAAATCAAGCACAGTCAAATATAGGGAGAATACTTGATTAGAATTGGTCAATTTTTTACGATTTGGGATCCTGTAATCGTCTATGACTTTTATATATATAAAAATCGTATATATACATATATATATATACATATGATTGTAAATTAATTCGTCGATGTAACAAATAATCCATAGTATTGCTAGCAAATAAGAGGCTCATGTATATATTAATTTGCAATCGTAAAAAATCGATCGGTTTTTAAATAAATATTACATTTGCTTTCCCTTGATTTGTTCCTATAACAAAATCATATTCTCTCAATGTAAGTAGTAAGATTTGTGAGATATTGCGCGACTCCGTGGCTCGTAACGCCGCACGAACGCAACCATTCTCATGATCATTCGTGAAAATAAGATCGCGCGTTAGATAGGCAACTGCTGCGCGAGTCTCGTCACGCATATCAGGTCAGATGAATATACGTGTCCTCGGTGTGTACGGTACTCCACGGAAAGTCGAAATATCATGCATCTGGAACGTCTGAATATTGCGGGAGATTGCACGCGCGTGAACGCAACCGCCGCGCCGGTTGCATACTCATGCATAAATGTGCCTTATGTCAAATCGTCTCGCAACCGCAGTCATTTCGAGATGGCTCATGTTCGGAGAGACGTGACGACAGGATCGGATGCGTGGTTAGAATAATCTCGCGCGAACTACGGTAACTATTCAAAATTCCGCTGTATTTTCGAAGTTGTAAATTTTCGGAAGCTGGATTTTCTTCGGATTTTAATATCCGGAGAAATCTAGAATCTCATCTCAAAAGAATGAAAATTCTGCACTAAGAGAAATGTTTGGTGTATAATCTTTTATTTATTTCATTGGTATGTGACTAACAAAAACTTTTTTACTTTCTCATTTAAAAATTGTCCTAGAGTAACCAAATGTTGATTAAAACAACACATTTTTTTTTTTTAAATGGAGAAGTAAGAGAAAGTTTTTGTTAAAGTCACAATAAATATGAATGAAATAAATGATAATACGTACCAAAACATTTCTCTGTGTGTGTCACTCTTGAAAAAAAAAGTCATATTTTCACTCCATTATGAAGTGAGATTCATTCTAAAAAATTCAGAGTACGACATTTTTTATCTCAGATTTTTGGATGGCTGAGTTTGTGGCTTTCCGAAGCTGCTATTTGAGTATAAAAGTCCGCATTGCGATGTGTGTAATGGCATGGTCCACAATGACCTTTCTAACGAGCTTGTAAAAGCGAAAAGCGAACGGCTTTCCCTCCGGGCTTCATTACGCGCAAAAAAACGGACGGCCTTTACACGAGAGCGCACAATCTGATAACAAAACAAGTCTAAACAAGTATAAAGTTCACGATGTTAAGTACGCACCGTTGATCGTCGCGAAAACTCTCGCCAACGTACGCGATGTGGAGAGAGAGAAAGAGAGAGAGAGAGAGAGAGAGAGAGAGAGAGAGAAAGAAAGAGGGCAGAGAAGCGATCGATGAAGCGAGTGCACAGACTGCACGGTGGCGACCGCGTTGCTGCGTACGGCCCTGAAAGCGCAAGCGAAAGAGAGAAAGAGAAAGAAGAGAGAGAGAAAGAGAGAGGTCGAGGGAGATCTATATGCAGCCGCACTTTATATAGCGCAACGTGCCACGTGCAGGGCAACTTGGTACCTGGGTCACCGGGAGAAGGTCACGGGGTCGCAATTTCAGCCTAGGTGCAGCGCTCTCGAGTGGGTGTGTTTGCAGCTGCCGAGTCCGTGTCCCCCGCAGGTGTAACACACGCCGCGAATTCTCGTCAGACAGGGTGAATCACCGGTTTAAAAAAAAAAAAAAATGTCATTGGACTGTCATCCAACAATTCGAATAAATTAATTTCGTTTCTCGTCTCTCGAATGTCAATGTCTCGCGTTCTAGATTTAGATCTCGAAGAATATTATTTAAGATAAATTTAAATAAAAGAACATTAAACAATTATATAATGTTGAAAGATCGAGATTTATGTTTGAGGAATTAATCGTGCGAACGTGATTTAAGTACAAATCCCACATAAATTGAGCATAATCGGTATTTTTTTTTATCGTCCTACGTGAATGAGCATCGTAGGATAATAATGACACTATGGAAAAAAAAAAAAAAAAAAATCTGACCATCACGTTACTGCTCCGCTCGCAGAGATATTATTATACAATACGGTCTTCGTTATTTTAACCACTTATTATTTAATCGCACCTCTGGCGACGATCTATTACCGTAGGTCGTAGTATATGCAACGAGTGACCTTTTTATTAAATTTTACAATGTCGTATGATGTCACACAAGCCCTTCCGGTTCGCGTCTTCATTACACAATTTTTAAATTACATTTTCTCGCAGGGTAAACAACGTAATAATATAAAAATGGACGACCGAGCGATCGGTTATCGGTTCAATTAACGACTGACCTCCTTCGTAATTCAATTAGAACCCTCGAGTAATTTTTCAACCCAGGAGTGGGAAAGGATAAGAAGGCGAAAAGTTTTTAATTGTGCAAATTGCAGCGATTATTGCTATTTCAGTCGCGGCTATATTTGAGCTATTATATACTCACGAGCATTACCACGCTAATACCGCGCGAAATGCTCGGGAATATTCCTGCGCGATCCTTCGATTTTAGCGTACGTGCGTGCAATCGCGACGTATGAATAAGAACGTGTGGAGCGCGACGAAGGTGGCCTTGTACGTGAATATCACGGCGAAGGTCACGGGGTCGCGATTTCAACCGGGTAAACGAGCGGCGCGCGTTTACGTGGTAGAGAACGCGTACTCCTCGCTGTCGTAGGTGCAACGAGGCGTATCGCACTCGCTACGCGATGTATGTACAGGATGTGCAAAAAAGTCTGGTGCACTACCCGTGGGTAGAAATTAATCGTAGTTAATGCACTTTGTTTAACGAGAAATGCTCGATGTGGACTTGGACGACGCGATCCTGATGTGCGCACCACATTCCAGATCGTTTCTCTCAGCGGGATCGTTTAAAGCCTATCGACTTCGGATAATGATACTGTATTCTCGAGAATCAACAGGGTTGCTGAAGAAAATAACAGGGAATTTTTAAATTCCCTGACTCTGTTCCAGGTTTTCTAGATGAAAATGGAAAATTTTCCATGAGTAATATAAAATATGTAAATTTTTACATTTAGACTCAAGGATTGTAGGAAAGCTAGTCTGTATTATTAAAAACAACGGGGAAAAAAGCTTAATGACATAGTACAATTTTGGATGCAAATTCAAGCCCGCAAAAAATTAGTTTTGGAAGAAAGAATGCAGTTATGATGAAAAAGAGGGATCGAATAAAAACTGAATAAAATATAAAATTTTAATTATTTTATTAAAATCATTTAAAGTGCGCAAGTTGTTTTGAATATATTTAACTATATATGTAAACAGATATAATATTTAAAAAATTATAATGGGAATTCAGGGAATTGTGAGCAAATTTCAAAATTCCAGACTTTTTTACATTTTCCCCTGATTTTTCCCGGTTTTCCAAGTCTGTGACAATCCTGTTTAACAAATGTAAGTAATTTATATATCGGACGTGTTAAAAAAAGATGTACGAGAGACTTATCTCGAACATCTGGTTGAAGTTTCAATTTATAATAGTACATTTCAGATCCAGTTTAAATTTAAAATCGATTTCAAACGAATTGCATTCTCGAGAATCAGAACCAATCGATCCTTAACGAATGCAAAGTAACTTACATATTGGACGTGTTAAAAAAAGATGTGTAAAAGGTACTGTAATCAAAGATTGGCGATAAGAGAAAACACTTTTGACTGGTCCGACATTTGCTGGCAATTCATGTTGTCATAATCACATTAGCGATCGCCGATTAAATTGCGATTGCGATTGACGATTGCTTTTCAACCAATCAGAGCAAAGCAACTGGTGTTTTTGTTCTAATGGATTGAAAAGTAATCGCTAGTGTGATTATGGCTTTAGTCAGAGCGAGATAGTTACATTTTTTCTCTCGTATCACTGCATTGCTAGATGATAGACGTCCCTTTTTTATTCACAGAATTTTGCTACGAAAAGAACAACGTTCTTATAACTAATTTTCGATTAGAAGATTTTTACAAGAAATTTATTTTAAATATATGTTAAATATAAATTTAAATAGATATAATTAACATTGCGATTATTTAGATATTCGTGCCAACAAGAACGCGAGAGAACTCGTTCGCGATTATCAGCGTGATATCTGGAGCAAGCTCGGCGATGCGCGACAATTAACCCCTTCGCAGTGGAAAATATTTTCTCTCTCGGCGGATAATAAAAATATAACTCGCTGCAGCAGCGTATCATTGAAGCTTTAAATAGCCTTAAAATATCGTTACGCCTCGCGAAGGCAAGGATGATCGCCCTTAAAACACTGTCCGGCTGGTAAACAAGGTGTTGCTGAGTAAATAGCCGTCAATGAGCGCGAGTTAACTTTGCTAGATTTAATACGAGTCGACGACGATACATCGCGCGTAATTACGAAATCGAAATAATCGGTGTCGGCGTCTCGGCAAGCACATATTTCGCAATATAATAAATATAAGGAAAGTGTAAACGCCGTGTGTATATAAAAATAGATAGAAGTCAAGGCAGCCCGTGTATGAATGCTTCTTATTCCCTACCATCTTGGTAACCCTCACAAAATTAACGTTCGTAAGAGTGGCGACGCGAGCGATTTTTAGCGACGATTAAAGATGAAGCCGCACAAAAATACACCGTAACGAATGTCAGTTTCAAGGTTCGCGCGGCTACACGTTCTCTCCTCTCGCCTTCTCGCTGACACTGCAGGTTCCCTTTGCTCCTCTCCCGCTATCTTCCTTCCTTCTCGTTCGCCTCCTCCTCGTCAAGTATTCTCTTTCACGGCGAATGCCCGATGGTTCCGCGCTAAACACGTTAACCGACGAGCTTACGTAATCGGCATTGCTCGCTCGAAGGTAAGAAAGAAGATAAGAAGGTCATCAGTCACGAGGCGAACCTTCTCGTCCTCGGTGTTATTCTCGAAGGCTTCCCATTGTCTTCGGACACGAAATGGACACGTCCATTTCGCGTGGCGACACTGACGTGTTAATGAAAGCCCGCTAATTGTTTCGAAATTATTACCACGAGAAACTATTTGTCCGAAGGAACAGTAGTACGAGCACTTGTATATAATGGGTACTGTTGTCACGGTATCACAAGATTCTTACAGGAGATGAATATATCACTTATAACAGCGATACTAAAAAAAAAAAAACAGTTTTTCAGAAAATAAATTTTAATATTTTGAATACATTTTGAAAATAATTGTAGAGGAAGAATCCTGGTGAAAATGTATATTTCTCTGATGGAAAGAAATTTAAAAATACGTGTAGTTTGCAGCTATCCAATTATTATCTAATATTAGTAGATTACTATTAATTAAAATACTGCGTTGTCCAGTTTATTGTCCTGCTTTTGTGTTGAGATTCTGCACTGTTTCTGTGCGCAGTCATTGCAAAGCATTACATTTTAGGATCCTAAATAATTTATTATTAAACAGAAATTAATATAACGCTGAGTACTGTTTTAAAAAATGCATGAATGAAATTTCTATCTCAGTTTAAAAGTATTTTTTTTAACGTTTCCATTAATTCTTTTTCTACCGACAACTGAAAAGTGACAATTTTTTTAGTCATGTCATTATTATGACAAATGAGCGAAAAAAACTATCATTTCTTTGCATATCTCAATGACGCTTATACTTTCAACGACTCGGTAATTTACATCTTAAAAATTGTAGCTTCTTTTCTCAGAAACTAACTTTATCTTCCCTTTCCCGCTTTTTCCTAATTAATATTACGAAGGAGAGTATCGATCGTTTCTGTTGCGAGTGTCTCACTTGACAGTCGCAAAGCGAGCGGAACTTGTCGACGGTATCGACAGCGACGAGCACGCGTTTCGATTGGTCAAACGGCAATGGCAACGTTTTGTTTGCAGCTACAACGTGCCCGACACACACCTGACAGCGCAATCAACGTTTGTTCCCCTATCGATTTCGCGTTTTCGCTATTTTTCCTCCCTTCCGGCTGTCGGTTGGCGGGTTTATTGAAAGTTCCGAACTCGGAAGATCGTTTTCAACGCGGCATCGCAAGCGACGCACGTAGTAATGAAAATAAAAAAAAAAAAGATAAAAAGACACTTGTATTGCTTAAAGGCTTCCATTTAGTGACACAAATCAACGCAAATGTTCTACCTTTCTTTACATTTCATCAATAACAAAGAATAGAATAATATTTGTGTTGACTTGTGTCAACTAAATGAAAAGTACCCAAGGGAAGTTACAGGTTCAAACTCCAGATTCTGGCTTCGAATAATATTTGTCGCAAGAAGTTATTCGCAGTGTTTTAAGATGCTTATTAATTAGTACAATTATTAAATTGACGGTCAATTTAATTTGTGATTCCAGCTTCAGTTTATAATTGCGTTTCACAAGTCCAACAATAATCGGCGTATAATTTATATAACTGAAAGCTGTTTAAAATTTACGTTTAAATATTATTAAAAGATGTAGCCTCGATCATGTTAATCCTTTTTTACTTATTTGATTTACACTTATTTAGTTTTTCCTTATATCAAGAAGAAAATGTTATTCATTTCGAAAAGTACATAAATAAAATAATTTATTTGAAATTAAAAAAATAAGCGATAATGTCTACCGTTTCGAATAGACTCGACAAATCAGTGAAGATAGATACTAGAAGGAAAGGACGTGCGAAAAAAACAGCTTCTGCACGCGAACAGGACGGAATAAATTTAGCTTTATTTACTTATTGTGCCAGTTACAGCCGTATGGAGTAACTAAACTCACGTGTGAGAATCGCGTTTACGACCTGCATACCCTTGTCTTTTTTCCCGTCCCAGATTTAATCTTCATTCGCTCAGCGGCGTAACGACGATGACACATTCCACGCAAGCAAGTTGCGAGACGGTTCAAGATCCACGCATTTTGCATGGAGGAAGCGAGGGACACTCGTACCATGATCGGCGATCGAGAGTAATCTTGTGAAAAACGTATATTCTAATGAAGCTGACGCATGTCAGGGCGTGTCTTTTCAACCGCGTTCACACACAGAAAAATATTCTATTGTTAAGAAAAGTGCTTACTCTTATTTTTTTAATTTAGTTTAATTTAATTTGAAATTAATTATAAATTAAATTATTTTTTTAATTTAGTAACGGTTATCTTTAATAAAAAATATTTTCTTGATAATCTTATAAAATATACTTATAATAGATTTTCTAAAAACCCATTGTTATATGTACTCAAATTTATTTTCTTTTGAAGAATATTATAAAATTGATGAAAACGTAAGCAAATCGAATTTGATTTAATTTTTAATCTTGATTAAATTCACTAGGATTCAGAATAAATATAATGTTTATGACAAACTATGTAATTATTACTTGCGTACAGTACTCTCTAAATCTGACTCAGTGAATAATTATTGATATCAGTATCAAATATGTTGGTAATCAGTGAATTAAATATGAGATCCTTAACTTAGCCAATCTTTATTATGCGATCTAACCTTGTTTTAATGCTTAAATTCAATGAATTCGGTATTGGAAGATTGAAATTAACGTGC